>LNFM01002881.1_pt1 | contig 35267 bp, 28 predicted proteins | sample 596031 | NCBI WGS metagenome assembly LNFM01 (sample SAMN04254537, study PRJNA301005) | activated carbon metagenome | isolation source: dual media filters at the Ann Arbor, Michigan drinking water treatment plant | place: USA: Ann Arbor
CGCCCTCGCGCTGCACGACCGGCAAGTCGGGTTGAAGGCGGCGCTCGAAAGCGCGGAGCGGGCTTGGCATGAGGATCGCGATGAAGATGCCTTTGAGCGCATCCGCGAACTTCAGGTCGAGATCGAGCGTTTGGCGCGCCCCGGAGACCTGGATCAGAACTCAGAAGATGCCGCAGCGATATGAGGGAAACGCGCGCTCATCGTCCGGAATTGCCCGGCTGCGCCCCACCATGTGGGCCGGCCGTTGGATGCAATCCCGCGATGGGTTCGACGCTTCCCGATCGCGTTCTTGAACGTTGGGCCCCCCCGAGAGGCAACACCCTATGAGCCGCGCACCGCAGACCAAAACCACCGCCTCCCCGAAGCGGGCCGCCCCCGCCGCCCAGCCGCGCACCGATGAGGCTGCGGGCGATGCGCCGGAGCGCGACAGTCCCCTGCTCGATCTGTCCGATGCGGCCGTCAAGCGGCTGCTCAAGACAGCCAAGGCGCGCGGGTACGTCACCTACGACGAACTGAACGCCGTGCTGCCTTCGGAGGAGGTCTCCTCCGAACAGATCGAAGATACCATGGCGATGCTGTCCGACATGGGCATCAACGTGGTCGATCAGGAAGAGGCCGAAGAAGGGGCCGAACCGGTCGACGATGCGGGCGACGACGAGGATGGCGGCGGGCGTGCGCTGACTTCGACGACGGCGCTCGTCAAGACTGAGACGCGGGCGGAGCCGACGGAGCGGACGGACGATCCCGTGCGCATGTATCTGCGCGAAATGGGCTCGGTCGAATTGCTGTCGCGCGAAGGCGAAATTGCCATCGCCAAGCGCATCGAGGCCGGCCGCGAGGCGATGATCGCGGGGCTGTGCGAAAGCCCCCTCACCTTCCAGGCCATCATCATCTGGATGCAGGAGCTCAACGAGGGCAAGATCCTGCTGCGCGACATCATCGATCTGGAAGCGACCTACGAGGGCCCCGAAGCGAAGGCGGCGGAAGCTGGGGTCGCCGCGGCGGAGAACGAAGAGGCCGCCGCCGATGGCGCGGCGCCTGCCGCCCCCGGCAGCGATATGGCCGATGACGAGGAAGACTTCGAGAACGCGCTGTCACTGGCGGCGATGGAAGCGGAACTGAAGCCGAAGGTTCTGGAAACCTTCGACCGCATCGCGAACACTTACAAGAAGCTGCGCAAGCAGCAGGACAAGAAGCTGGAACAGCAGGTGGCGGGCGAACAGGGCTCGCGCCAGCAGCAGAAGGCCTATGAAAAGATCCGCGACGAAATCATCGTCGACGTGAAGTCGCTGTCGCTCAACAACGCGCGTATCGAAAGCCTCGTCGAACAGCTCTATGCGATCAACAAGCGCCTCGTCGGCTTCGAGGGGCGCCTGATGCGGCTTGCCGACAGCTACGGCGTCGGGCGGCAGGATTTCATCGACGAATACTTCGGCAACGAGCTCGACCAGACGTGGATCGAGAAGATCTCCGGCAAGGGCAAGAAGTGGACGAACCTGGTCAAGCAGGAGCGCCCGATGATCGAGCGCATCCGCGGCGACATTCATAACCTCGCCACCGAGACGGGCCTGGAAATCCCCGAATTCCGCCGCATCGTGAAGGCCGTGCAGAAGGGCGAACGGGAAGCCCGGCAGGCGAAGAAGGAAATGGTTGAGGCCAACCTCCGCCTCGTGATCTCGATCGCCAAGAAGTACACCAACCGCGGCCTGCAGTTCCTCGACCTCATTCAGGAAGGCAACATCGGCCTCATGAAGGCGGTGGACAAGTTCGAGTACCGGCGCGGCTATAAATTCTCGACCTATGCGACGTGGTGGATCCGGCAGGCGATCACGCGCTCGATTGCCGATCAGGCGCGCACCATCCGAATCCCCGTGCACATGATCGAGACGATCAACAAGATCGTGCGCACGAGCCGGCAGATGCTGCACGAAATCGGCCGCGAGCCGACGCCGGAAGAACTGGCCGAAAAACTCGCCATGCCGCTGGAAAAAGTGCGCAAGGTTTTGAAGATCGCGAAAGAGCCGATTTCGCTCGAGACGCCGATTGGCGACGAAGAGGATTCGCACCTGGGCGACTTCATCGAGGACCGCAACGCGGTGCTGCCGATCGATGCGGCCATTCAGAGCAATTTGAGGGAGACCACGACGCGGGTGTTGGCCTCGCTGACGCCGCGCGAAGAACGCGTTTTGCGGATGCGGTTTGGCATCGGCATGAACACCGACCACACGCTGGAAGAAGTCGGTCAGCAGTTCTCGGTCACGCGCGAACGTATCCGCCAGATCGAGGCAAAGGCGCTGCGCAAGTTGAAGCATCCGAGCCGGTCACGGAAGCTGCGCAGCTTTTTGGACAACTGATCTAACCTCTCGCCCCTGGCCCCAAGCTGGGGGCGAAACGCTTTTGGGGCGCGGCTACTCCACGCTAATCTCAGTGGACTAGGGGTGCACGCGGGGTCGAATCCCTTAGGAGGATTGCGTACGCTGGCCAGGCTGGCGGACGGGAGAGACGCTTCGACATGCTGAACCGGATGAGCGAAGTGGAGACGCGGACGCGGACCGTGCTGGTGACGGGGGCGTCGCGCGGCATCGGGGAGGCGACGGCGCGGTACTTCCTCGACCAGGGGTGGAGCGTGGCGGCGGCGATGCGGACGCCGGGGAGCTCGACTTTGGCTCCATCGGACCGCCTGCGGCTTTATGAAATGGATGTGACGTCGGCGCGATCGGTGACGGCGGCCGTGGCGGCGGCGATTGCGGATTTCGGGCGGATCGACGTCGTGGTCAACAATGCCGGGCTGTGCCTCGTCGGGGCGCTGGAAGAACTGACGGAAGCCGACGACCGGTTGATCATGGACACGAACGTGCTCGGCGCGATGCGGGTGTCGCGGGCGGTGCTGCCGCACATGCGGGCGTGCGGCGGCGGGCGGATCATCAATGTCTCGTCCATGTGCGGGCAGATGACGCTGCCGCTCTATAGCGCCTACTGCGCCAGCAAGTGGGCGCTGGAGGGGTTTGCCGAGTCGTTGGCGTTCGAGACGCGGCGGTCGGGGATCAAGGTGAAGATCGTGCAGCCTGCCGTGCATAAGACAGGATCGTTCGCGGGACAGATCGCGGGCCGGTCGGCGCGGACGGCGCATCCGGATCACGCCGCGTTTTCGGACGGCGTTTTGCAGCGGATGGCGGCGTTCGAACGCACCGCGCCGGGGCCAGAGGCGGTGGCGCGGGTTATTCATAAGGCCGCGACGGATCGCTGGCCGCGTTTGCGGTATCCGGTTGGGAGCCGGAGCATTCTCCTGGCGCGACGCATGATTCCGAGTGCGCTGTTCGTTCGCGTGGTTCGCCGCATTCTCAACGCGTGGTAGCCTCCGTGACGGCGTTGCCCAGCACCGAACTCGGTGCTTGCACCGCTTGGTGGCACCGTCGGCAGGACTCCAGAGGAGATAGGAGATGAACGACGGCGGCCCCTTTCATTTTGGTTTTCTGGAAGAGTTTGGGGTCCCATTGCGCCGCCTCACGGCCGGCGAGATGATTTTCAAGGCCGGAGATGCGGGCGACACCATGATTCTGGTCATGGAAGGCCGCGTGGACATCAAAGTCGGCGACCGGACGGTGGATTCGCTGGGTTTGCACGGGATCGCGGGAGAGATGGCGTTGATCGATCAGGCGCCGCGGAGTGCGACGGCCGTGGCGGCGACGGGGTGCGAGGTGGCGATCATCGACCGGGAGACTTTCTTGGAACTGGTGCGCGAGGTTCCCTCGTTTGCCCTCTACGTGATGCGCATCATGGGGACGCGAATCCGGCGCATGAACGCGGGCCTGTGAGTCGCTTTGCTGCTGTCCCGGGCGTCCCGAACTGTGGTCAATCTGGTTCAGATCAGGGCGGCGATGTGGCTGCGACGAGGTCTCAGCGGGCTCAAAAAACTGTCTGTTCACAGCCATCCACAGGGCAGATGTGGACAAAGTCACACGTTGCGCGCGCCCGCTAGCCTTTGAAAATCAAGCACTACTGGGAATTTCGTGTCTTGGCAGACACACCGAAACGGTAGACGCGCCGCAAATCCGAATGCCTGATTGTTGCGCAAGAGGGAATCACAGACTTTCCCGTCAACGGCTGATCACACATCGATCATGAGGCCGTTTCTGTCTGAGAGCGCGGTTCAGTTTGCGTATCGAAATAGTAGGGCGTCCGCCTTCGAAGATGCCAACGCAGATTGGGAGAAGCTCAATGAATAAATATAGCCTGAGCGCCCTGGTGGCGGCCGGCCTGCTCGCAGGCGGCCTTGCAACCAGCGCGAACGCCGCCGACCTTGGTGGCAACTGCTGCGCAGACTTGGAAGAGCGCATCGCCGAACTCGAGGCCACGACCGCCCGCAAGGGAAACCGCAAGGTTTCGCTGACGGTCTCCGGTTGGGTCGGCCAGCAGGTCACCTTCTGGGATGACGGCGCAGAGTCGAACACCTACATCCACGACCTTGGCACGACGCTGGGCAGCCACGTGAAGTTCACGGGCTCGGCTCAGATCTCGCCCGGCTGGTCGGCTGGCTACGTGCTGCAGATTGAGGCCATTGGTTCGGACGGTCTGACAACCAACCAGAACGATGCGACTGGCCCGGCTCTGTATGAACTGCTGGGCAATGGCGTCGTCGGCGGTGGCGGTGGCGCTGGCGCTCAGGTGCTCCAGTCGTACTGGTTCATCAAGTCTGACCATCTCGGCAAGATCGGCGTCGGCAAGCAGTCGCAGGCCTCGGACAACACGGCAATCCTCGTCGACGGTTCGGGTTCGCTCGTTCCCGCCAACTGGGTCGCGTACGACGTCAACAGCTTTAACTTGCGGACCGCTAGCGGTGCGCTCGTCGGCGGCGCAGGCAGTCTCAACACTTGGGGCAACGCCCAATCGTGCCTCGGCATGGGTGGTGCTTGGGGTGATTGCAACGGTCTGACGCAGAACGTCGTCCGTTACGACTCGCCGACTTTTGGTGGCTTCTCGGTCAGCGCCTCGTGGGGTGAAGACGACATGTGGGATATCGCTGGCCGCTACGCCGGTGAGCACCACGGCTTCAAGATCGCCGCTGCTGTCGCCTACAACGAGATCACCGACCAGAACTACAACAACCTGCTGGTCAACGGCATCCTTGCACCTGGTGGCGTCGCAAATGCTGATTACTTCCAGCTCGGTGTCTACCTCCAGCACGTCGCTACGGGCCTCTTCGGGCTTTACAACTTCGGCACTCTTGATTCGGAAGCCGTTGTGAACGAGGCCGACACACACTACGCCAAGATCGGTCTGCGCACCAAGTTCAACCATCTCGGCGCTACGGTATTCTACGGCGAATACCTCAACGGTCAGGATGGCAACTTGGCTGACGCTCTCGCTGGCACGAACTCTGAACTTGAAGTTTGGGGTCTCGGCGTTGTGCAGGAAGTCGACGCGGCTGCCATGTCGGTCTGGGTCAAATACCGCAATATGTCGCTCGAGTCCGATGCGCTCGCCGCCGATCCGATCGAAGATTTCCAATACGTCGGCGTCGGTGGTCTGATCAACTTCTAATCTGATCAGAGCTCCCATCTGGTTGAGGGCTGCCCGGTAGCGGGCGGCCCTTTTCCGTTTTATTTTGTTGGCGTTGCCCCGCTTCTCAGGTGTCGCTCCCCGTTCTAAGATTTTGCAATGCTCACCAAATTCCTCTCCGAGTTGCGATCGGCCCGACTTCCTGTCTCCGTGAAGGAGTATCTGGCGCTCCTTGAAGCCATGGATTCGGGTTGCGCCAATGGGCGGGTGGAGGATTTCTATTACCTCGCTCGCCTCACCCTCATCAAAGACGAGCGGCATTTCGACAAATTCGATCAGGTGTTCGGGCACGTCTTCAAGGGCCTCGACCTGATGAGCGAAGCAATCGAGGCCGACATTCCAGAGGAGTGGCTGCGGGCGCTCTCCGCGCTCTATCTCACGGATGAAGAGAAGGCGAAGATCGAGGAACTGGGCGGCTGGGAGAAGATCATGGAGACGCTGAAGGAGCGTCTTCTGCAACAGAAAGAACGGCACCAGGGCGGCAACAAGTGGATCGGGACGGGTGGCACGTCGCCCTTTGGTGCCTATGGATACAATCCCGCCGGTATCCGCATCGGGCAGCACGAGAGCCGGCACCAACGGGCAATCAAGGTTTGGGACAAGCGCGAGTTCAAGGATCTCGCCGGCGACGTGGAGTTAGGCACGCGCAATATCAAGGTGGCGCTGCGGCGGCTCCGGCAATTCGCGCGCTCGGGTGCGGCGGATGAATTCGATCTGGCCGGCACCATTCGCGGCACGGCGGAGAAGGGTCACCTCGACATTCACATGCGGCCCGAGCGGCGCAATGCGGTGAAGGTTTTGATGTTCTTCGATGTGGGCGGGTCGATGGACTGGCACATCAAGGGCGTCGAGGAGTTGTTCTCAGCCGCGCGCAGCGAATTCAAGCATCTCGAATACTACTACTTTCACAACTGCCTCTATGAGCGGGTGTGGCGGGACAATGCGCGGCGCTACACGGAGACGATCCCGACCTGGGATGTGCTGCACACTTATCCGTCCGATTACAAGCTGATCTTCGTCGGCGATGCGTCCATGAGCCCCTACGAGATCACGCATCCGGGTGGTTCGGTGGAGCACATGAACGAGGAGGCCGGGCATATTTGGATGAACCGGGCGCTGGGCAGCTATCCCAACGCCGTTTGGCTCAATCCGATCCCCGATCAGCACTGGAGCTGGACGCCGTCCATCGGTATCATGCAACGCCTGATGGAAGGGCGGATGTATCCGCTGACGCTCGAGGGGTTGGAAACGGCCATCCGGACACTGTTGCGTTAAGGAAATCGCCTTGTCCCCGCCGCAATTGGGGTGCGCGGTTGACGGGCGGGGACCGGATCGCTTCCATGTGTTGGACGATCCATGGATTCGGGGCTTGGGACATGACGGGGCATAGGTGGATTGCACTCGGCGCCGCGCTGTTGGTGGGGGGGTGTTCCAGCTCGTCTGGGCTGTCCACCGGCTCGTTGTTCGGCAGCGGGCAGGCGGGAGCGGCCGCTCCTGCGGCAGTGGCCGCTAATCCGGCGGGTGATCCGACGACGCGGGCTTTTCAGGTGGGGTCCACATCCGCCCGGGCCGTGAAGTGCGGCTATAATTTCGATCCCAACAAGCTCAAATCAAATTTTTTGGCGAGCGAGGCGGCAGCCGTGGCGGCTGGGGATATTCCCCGCGTGGAGAAGGTTTACGACACAGCCTACAACGGCGTGGCGAAGGCGGTGGCCGGGCAGGCGAGCTACTGCACACCCGATAAGACAGCCGACATCAAGGCCAATCTGACGCGCCATCTGGCCGGGGACTTCACCCCTGCGCCGGCGAAGAAGCAGGCCGAGGAGCCCGGTTGGTTCTCGAACTGGGGTGGAGCGGGCGACTCTGGGCCTAAGTTCGGGACCGGCGATTGGTGGGAGAAGCAAACCGAGGCTCTGGGCGGCTAAGGCAAGCGTCCGGCGCTGTTAAGACTTTGTTTGCCGATATTTTGGACGGCGGCCGAGCCCTCGGCCGCCGTTTCATTTTGCTGGCACCCTGCTTGCTCCGGCCGCTCTTACGAATAGGCATTTTATCCGGGGCACCCGTCCATGACCGCCATGCCGCTTTATCCATCCTCGTTTGAAACGGGTTCGCTGGCCTCGCTCCAGCGGGCTGTGCCGGTCCGGAACACGCGGGAGACGGCGGCCGACGCAACCGGGAGCCATGCGGGCCCGATTGCCTTCCGCCTGATCGAGGACCGCTCCGGGTTCAATGCCCTGGAACCGGAATGGACCGCCCTGTTTGAAAGAAGCGGCCGGCCGGAGCAGCTGTTCCAGTCGTTCGGGTGGCTCTGGCACTGGTGCAACCATTTCCTCGAGCCGCGCGGCGCCAAGCCGACGCTTGCTATCGTCACCGGTCACCGCGACGGCCGACTGGTTCTCGTCTGCCCGTTTGTCGTGACGCGGGCAGGCGGGCTGGCAACGCTGTCGTTCATGGGCGATCCCGTCAGCCAGTATGGCGATGTGCTTGTGGAAGCCGGACCCGATGCGGCGCGTGATCTGACCGCTGCGTTCGATTTTCTGCTCGGTGAGACGACCATCGATCTTATTTACTTGCGCAAGGTACGGGCGGATGCGGCGATCGCACCGGTGCTGCGCGCGCGCGGTGCCGTCTTCACCGACGTGCAGAAGGCGCCGTATGTGGCCTTCGACGGCGCAACGGATTATGCCGTGTTCGAGCAGCGTTACGGGAAAGCGCAGCGCAAGAACCGGAAGCGGCAGCTGCGCCGCTTGCAGGAGACGGGCGAGACGTCGTTTCAGCGGCTGGCTCCCGGTCCGGCGGCGAGCGAGGCGGCGGGTGTGGCGATGAGCTTAAAGCGCGACTGGCTGCGGCAGCGCGGGCTCGTCTCGCCGGCGGTGGTGGATGCGCGGACGGAGGGTTTCTTCCGCGATTGTGCATCGGGGCGCGGTCCGGCGACGGGGGTCGAGATCGGCGCTGTGGTCTCGAACGGCACGGTCGCAGCGATTGAAATTGCGATCCAGTGCAAGGATCGCGTGGCGCTCCACCTCATCGCTTACGATCCGCGTTTCGAGAAAACCGGAGCAGGGGCGCTGCTGATGGAAGACAGCATCCGTCGCGCTTGTCAGTCGGGCAAGGCGGCGCTCGATCTGCTGGCGCCTGGCGCGGCTTACAAGTTCGAGTGGGCCGACCGCTCGGTGGATGTGGGCGATTGCGCGTTCGGATTGAGCCGGGCGGGCAAGGTCTATGCGGCGATCTATCTGGCGCGTTTGCGTCCGGCGGCGAAGGCGCTTGTGGAACATTTGCCAAAGGCCGTGCGCCGGCACATCGCGACATTGGCCGGCGTTGCGCTCCTTTTCACGCAGCGCGGCGACGTTATTTGACGCCGAGCTTCTTCTGCAGGCTCGAGGACGAGGTCGTGTATTGGAACACGACCTTCTTGTCGGGGTAGACGATCTTCTGCGCGGCCTGAGCCATCAGCGCGGCTTCGTGGAAGCCGGACAGGATAAGCTTGAGCTTGCCCGGATACGTGTTGATGTCACCGATTGCGAAGATCCCCTTTTCGCTCGTCTCGAACTTCTCGGTATCGACGGGGATCAGGTTTTCATTGAGATTGATGCCCCAGCCGGCGATGGGGCCGAGCTTCATGGTCAGGCCGAAGAACGGCAGCATGGCGTCGACGGCGATCTTCTCCTCACCCGCGGCTGTCTTGACGGTGACCGACTTCAATGTGCCCATATCGCCGTCGAGCCCGGTCATCTGGCCGATCATCAGGCGGACTTTACCTTCGCCCACCAGGCGGCGCATTTCATTGACCGAGTGGGGTGCGCCGCGGAAATCGTCGCGCCGGTGCAGCAGCGTGAGGCTCCGGGCCAGCGGCTGCAGGTTCAGCGTCCAATCGAGCGCACTGTCGCCGCCGCCGACGATCAGGACATCCTTGCCGCGAAAATCCTCCATCCGGCGGATCGAGTAGAAGACCGAGTTGCCCTCATAGGCCTCGATGCCGTCAAGGGGCGGGCGCTTGGGCGTGAAGGAGCCGCCGCCGGCCGCGATCACGACGACCTTGGTGCGGAACTGCTTGCCGGCATCGGTGGTGAGGATGAAGCTGCCATCGTTGTCGCGCGAGAGCCCGTCGATGCGCTCGCCGAAGTGGAAGACGGGATTGAACGGCTTGATCTGCTCCAGGAGGCGGTCGGTCAATTCCTGTCCCGTGACGATGGGGAGGGCCGGCACATCGTAGATCGGTTTTTCGGGATAGAGTTCGGAGCACTGGCCGCCGGGTTTGCCGAGGATGTCGACGACGTGGCACTTCAAATCGAGAAGGCCCAATTCAAAAACGGCAAACAGGCCGCACGGCCCGGCGCCGATGATCACGACATCGGTTTCGATGGGGCCGGCGCCTGCGGCGGGTTCCACGACGGACATCAGCGCGACTACCTTCTGATCGGTCTTCAAGAGTTCAGAACTGCTTTGCGGGGACGCGCAATACGAGGCCGTCGAGGGCTGCCGTCACTTTGATCTGGCAGCACAGGCGGCTTTCCTCGCGCACGTCGAAGGCGAAGTCGAGCATGTCTTCTTCCATGTCGGAGGGGGCACCGGTCTTCTCGCGCCAGCCGGCGTCGACATAGACGTGGCAGGTCGCGCAGGCGCAGGCGCCGCCGCATTCGGCATCAATACCTGGGACATCGGCCATCTTGGCCGCTTCCATGACGGTAAGCCCTTCTTCCGCCGTCACCGTTTGGGCGGTGCCGTCGGGCTGGATGAACGTGATCTTGACCATCTCGCCTCTGCTTTGTGCCAATCGCTCTCGGGGGGCTGTCTGACGGACGCCCTGACGGGCGTTGCTTTGCCAGATGACGGGTTCACCGCCACAGTTGGCCATGGCCTTAGACGGAGGCAGATGCGAATTCAAGGCGGAATGGGCGCGCAGCTCCGCCGGGTGATGGAGAGCGTTACTGGCTCTTCGGCGGACTGGCGTTTACCGCTGCGATGTATCCGATCGCTTCGCGGACAGCGCGTTCACACGCCGCGAGAACCGCGGTCCGGCCGGCAGGGTCGGTTAGACCGGTGATCGCGCGCTCGGCATCCACGGCGGCGGCGGCGACACGCCAGGCACCGACGGCGCGGGCCGAGCCCTTCAGAGTATGAGCTGCGATCTTCCACTCTTTGGCGGTGCTCGCGGCCTGCAGGCTAGCCAGCGTGCGGGGCAGTTCGCTGGCGAACAGACCCAGGACTTCGTTTTCGAGTTGTAGGTCGCCCATGGTGAAGCGGCGAAGGTGGGCATGGTCAATGGCCGCAGTCTGGCAGGCCGAAGGCGACGCACCAACGAGAAGTTCGCTCCGCAGCATTTCACTATTCTCGAGCATCCGCCGCGCTCCCAAACGACCGCGCCCATTGGGCAGGCTGCATCGTGGCAGGATGGTCTCTAAACAGAGCTAAAGGGTTGGCGCGATTTGTTGCGAGAGTGAACAAAGGCTTGCTGCATGGTCCCTATCGCGCAGTCCAATCTTCATTTGGCCCCAAAACGAGGTTACTCGCGAGGCTTAGCACGTCCACGGATTGCACGTATTGAGCGGTGCGCGACACTCAAATGGGGTTTGAGCGTCACGCTTCACTTGGGCTATCAGTGACCTAGGGGAAAAGCGCCGCGGGGCGCCCGGGGACCAGTCGAGACGATGGCGCAAGACAATACAGCTTCGCGAGAGCCACCGGCGTTACCGGGTCCGCCACCGCTGTCGCCGTCTGGGTCCGAGTCCGCACCCGCAAACGGTCAGGCGCCCGCGCTGCCGCCGCCCTTGCCACCGCAACAGAAGCCGGAGGGCAAGGGACGCCGCTCGAAGGCAGCAGGAGCCGTCCCGCCGCCCACGCCCTCACCCGCCCTTGTCCCCGATCACGACGGCGAGACGGACAGCGGAGAGAACACGCAAAGACGTGCGGCCCGCCGCCGTCCGGCCGGTCCGCCGCGCGGCCAAGTTGCAGCGAACGACGATGTGCCGTCTATCGGCGGACTGATCTACGCACTCGACCAGAAGCCGGACGGCACGCCGTTCCGCTATGCGACGATGGCGAGCATCGGCTGGGCCATGCTCACGGCGGTGTTCGGGTGGATGATCTTTTCCGCCAAGGTTGCCGAGGGCCAGGGGCTCTCCGCGATCCTGTCCGATCCTTCGACGTTTCTTTTGTTCGCCGCGCTCGTCGTGCCGGTGGCCGTGATGTGGTTCCTGGCGCTCCTGGCGTGGCGCGCGGAAGAACTGCGTCTGAGATCTTCGACCATGACCGAGGTGGCCATCCGGCTGGCCGAGCCCGACCGGATGGCGGAGCAGTCGATTGCGTCGCTCGGTCAGGCGGTGCGGCGCCAAGTGTCGTTCATGAACGATGCCGTGTCGCGCGCCCTTGGCCGCGCCGGTGAGTTGGAAGCGCTGGTCCATAACGAAGTGGCCGCGCTGGAACGGTCATACGAAGAAAACGAGCGCAAAATTCGCGGGCTCATTCAGGAATTGTCGGGCGAGCGCGGGGCGCTGCTTGGCACATCCGAACGGGTGACGGAGACGTTGCGTTCGCTGGGGACCGAAATTCCCCAACTCATCGACCGCCTGTCGAACCAGCAGATCAAGCTCGCCACGATCATTCAGAACGCCGGGGAAAACCTCACCTCGCTGGAGAGCGCCGTCGGCGCCAGTGCGACCCGGCTTGAGACTACCCTCGGCGAACGCACGCAAGAGATGAACGCGGTGCTCGTGGGCTACACGTCGGCGCTGGCCGATGCGCTCACGTCGCGAACCGAAACCATACAGAACGCCTTTCAGGACTACTTGGACAACCTCAACACCTCGCTCGACGGGCGAACGCAGAACCTTCAGGCCGTGTTCGAGGAATATGCGCGCGCACTCGACAGCTCGCTCGCCAACCGGGCGCAGATTTTGGATACGCAGCTCATCGAACGGACGCGCGCGCTCGACAACGCGTTCAGCGAACGTCTGATGCTGTTCGATCAGTCGATCCAGCGTTCGACGCAGGCGATCGACTTTGCGGTATCGGAACGGTCCGAGGCGCTCACTTCGGCGCTGGAGAATCACGCGCGGGTGTTCAGCGACACCATCCAGCGGCAGACGCACGACCTCGACGAGCAGCTCGTGGCGGGGATCAGCGCGGTGCGGCGGTCGTCGGAGAACATCACGAAGCAGTCGCTCAAGGCCATCGAAGGGCTGGCCAGCCAGTCGGAAATGCTGCGCAATGTGTCGGAGAACCTGCTCGGACAGATCAACTCGGTGACGAACCGGTTCGAGAACCAGGGCCAGACGATCATGCGGGCGGCCAATGCCCTGGAGTCGGTCAATTTCAAGATCGACAACACGCTACAGACACGGCACGCAGCACTCTCGCAGACGCTGGAAAATCTGTCGGGCAAGGCGGAGGAGTTCGGACGCTTCGTGCAGGGCTATTCCTCCACCATCGAAGGGTCGCTCTCGGAGGCGGAGTTGAAGGCCCGGGCAACGGCGGAAGAGATCCGGCTCCAGGCGGAGGCGACGCGGCGCAATGCGCTGGCGGATCTGGAACGCCTGAAACTGGAAACCGATGCGGAGAGCGGGCGGCGTCTCGACGAATTGCGCAACCGTTTTGCCAGCGTGTCGTCGAGCGTGACGCGGGATCTCGATTCCTTATCTTCGCGTGTCGATCAGACGGCCGACGAGGTTCGCCAGCGGGCGGCGCGGACGGCCGCGGAGATCGCCAGCGAGCAGGCGCGCTTAAAGGATCAGCTCGACAAGCTGCCGCTTGCCACGCGCGACAGCGCCGATCAGATGCGGCGCGCCTTGTCGGATCAGCTGAAAGCCCTCGATACGCTCGCCAACCTCACGCAGCGGACCATGCAGGCCCGCGACGTCTCCCGGCCAGTCGGCTCGCCCCCGGCGCCTGCACTGCCGCCGCCCGCCACGTTCGCCGCCCCTGCGGCGCCCGCACCACAACTGGCCCTTTCGCAGCTTTCACGCCCCGCTCCGGCCAGTGAGGGTGGGCGCGAAGGCTGGTCGCTTGGCGATCTTCTGGCGCGCGCCTCGCGGGACGAAGAGCAGGCCGCTGGCGGGCAACGTCCCGCCCCGCCGCCATCAGCGCCGCCGCAGATGCCGCGGCAGGCTCAGTTCCGGCTCGATATCGACGTGGTGGCCCGCGCACTCGATCACGCAACGACGTCGGCGCTCTGGTCGCGTATCAATGCCGGGCACCGGAATGTTCTTTCGCGCGGACTGTATTCATCGGAGGGGCGGCAGGTTTTCGACGACATCACGCGTGCGCTGCCCAACGATCCCAATTTGCAGGCCACGCTGGCGCGTTACCTGGAAGACTTCGAGCGCGTGCGCCGCGATCTCGATCAGCGCGATCCGTCCGGCCGGTCGGCCCAAATTCATCTGATGTCCGATTCCGGCCGCGTTTACCTGTTCCTTGCTCATGCCACGGGCCGGTTGTCCTGACCGGCTGGCTGGGGATGCGGACCTTCTCTCATGACTGATCGCTCGATCCGCGTGGCCATCGAAGCGTGGCCTCTCGCGCAGCCGTTCGTGATTGCGCGCGGGGCCAAGACGGAAGCGCGCGTCGTGGTCGTCACGCTTGGCCAGGGCGACGTCTCGGGGCGCGGAGAATGCGTACCCTATGCGCGTTACGGAGAAACGGCGGAGACCACAGCGGCGGCCATTGCCGCCGCGGGTGCGCCTGTTTCGCATGGCGAACTCTCACGGTTGCTGCCTCCGGGGGCGGCGCGCAACGCACTCGATTGCGCGTTGTTCGATCTGGAGGCCAAGCTGGCCGGCGTGCCGGTGGCGCAGTTGCTGACGCGGCCGGAGCCGGGCGCGCGGGAGACGTGTTTCACTCTCAGTCTCGACACCCCGGACGCGATGGCTGAGGCGGCGCGGCGGGTGCCGCAGCTCAAGCTTTTGAAACTCAAGCTGGGCGGAGCAGGCGACGACGCGCGCATGCGGGCCGTCCGTTACGCGCGGCCGGATGCCCGGCTCGTGGGCGATGCGAACGAGGCTTGGACCGTGGACCTTCTCGATCCGTTGCTGGCTGTGGCGGCCGAATGCGGGTTCGAGACGATCGAACAGCCATTGCCGGCCGACGCCGATGGAGCGCTTGGCACGCGCGACCGTCCGCTGCCCATTTGCGCGGACGAGAGTGCGCATGTGGCCGCCGACATCACCGCGCTCGTCGACCGATACGATGCGGTCAACATCAAGCTCGACAAGGCGGGCGGGCTCACGGAAGCGCTCGCCATGGCGGACGCAGCGCGGGCGGCGGGCCTTGACATCATGGCGGGGTCGATGGTGTCCACGTCGTTGGGCGTCGCGCCGGCCATGCTGGTGGCGCAGTATGCGAAGTGGGTCGATCTCGACGGGCCGCTTTTGCTGGCGAAAGACCGGGAGCCCGGCATCGTCATCCGCGACGGGATCATCGAGCCGGCGCAGCGGGAGTTGTGGGGCTGACGCTTTAGAGCGTGCCCTGATTCCAACGGGCGCGAATGACGAGGGTTGCGGCGAGCGATACGCCGGCAAGCACGACCATCGCGGCATAGGAGCCGCCGGCGTAGGCTTTAAACAGCGGTCCCGACGCCCAGGTGGCAATGCCCATGGCAACGCCCGATGCAAACGTGGCGTAGAGCGCCTGCACGGTTCCGGAGACATCGTCGGGCACAGCGCGGGCGACGAAGAGGATCGCGGCGAGATGGGTGGCGCCATAGGTCAGTGCGTGCAGGAGCTGGAGAGGCACGAGGAGGGCGAGGGGCGGATCGAGCGTCATCACCGCCCAGCGCAGGATGGCGGCGGCCGCGCCGATCGCCAGCAGCGTATCGGGCTTCAGATGCCGAAAGCGGGAGCCGGCAACGGCAAAGAGCGCGACCTCGGCCAAAACGCCGATGGCCCACAGCGCGCCGACCCAGGCACCGGAAATGCCCTGATCGCGCATGTGGAGCGCGCCGAAGGTGTAGAACATCGCGTGTGACGCTTGTGCGGCGCTGGCGGCAATCAGGAACGCGAGGAATACCGGCATCCGGAGAAGACGGACGACTTCGCGGGTGACGCTGCGGGGCGGCGTTGTGGCTGAGGCCGTGTCGACGGGCGTTGGTGGCGCGCGCGGCAGGGCGTGGGCAGCGGCGACGGTTATGACGGTCCCGGCGATCATCACCCAGAGGGCGGCTTCCGATCCGCTGCGGTCAATCAGGGCGCCGACGATGAGACCAACCACGACAAAAGAGAGCGAGCCCCAGAGCCGCATGCGGCCATAGTCGAGCGCGTAAAGGCGAACGCCTTTGACGGCGATGGCTTCGACGAGAGGCATCATGGTGGCGGCGGCAAGCGAGAGCGGTGCGGCGACAAGCAAGATCGGCCAAAAGCCGGTCATGCCGCCGAGTGCCAGACTGGCGGCCAGCGCGGCCCAGGCGGAGGCTATGATGAAGAGCCGGTGCGCGCCGAGGCGGTCGGCGAAGATGGCGACGGTGGGCGTGACGGCGAGGCGGAGGATGAAGGGGACGGCCATCACGATGGCGACTTCGTTGGCGTCGAGCCCTCGTCCGTCGAGCCAGACCGGCAGGAACGGAATCAGGACGCCGTAGATGACGAACATGGCGGCAAAGTAGAGCGCGATGCGCTGGCCGTAGTCCGCGCCGGGATCGGGCAAGCGATGGGTTATGGGGGTGGGCTTGTCCGTCACGTTTGGTCGCCGGCCTTGTTCAAAGCGCGTCCAAGCAAAAGGGCCGGCGCGCGGCCGGCCCTCTCTAGCTTAATTTCATGCCCGGCTGGAAGCCCGACGGTTTAGAGCTTCGAGCGAATGCCGATGGAGATAATGTCGACGGCACTGTCGGTGCTGCCGGTGAAGACGGGGGCCGGACCTCCGGAGGGGTGGCGAGAGAAGTCGCCCTCCTCCACGAAAATGTGGGTATAGGCGGCGTCCACCTTCGCGTCTTTCAGAAGACCCATGAAGTCGCCCAGTTCGTAACTGGCGCCGGCGCTCAGCCAATAGCGGTCATTGTCGGGCAACTGAACGAGACGTTGGGAGGGTTCGCGGATCGGCGAGATTTCGTAACCGAAGCCGGTGCGTAGCGTGAGCTTGTCGCTGTAGTCGTATTCACCGCCCACCGCGAAATACCAGCCATCCTCCCATTGAAAATCAAGTGCTGCTGGAGGGGGCAAGCCCTGAATCGGGATCACACCCAATCGGCTCCAATTGGTCCACTCGACCGTTGCGTGCGCGCGAATACCGGGGGCAAGGTCCTGGCGGATGCCAAGCGTTAGCTTCTCGGGCAATTCGATATCGGCGGCAATTGATGGATTGAACCCCGGCGCGGTGAATTCGCCGTCCACATCGTGCCGTATGGACGAACGGAAGCCGAGGCCGATGGAGGTTCCGGCTGCGGGTGTGAGGTTAATGCCAAGGGTATACCCAACGCCGATGTCATCACCTTCCAGGTTTGTTGTAACGGCATTTCCTAGTGTTCCTGGTATTCCGCCCGAAGCTTTAAAGGCTTTGAGTTCCAAATATTGAACTTGGACACCCGCACCGATTTGGACGCCTGGTGCAATCTGATAGGCAACCGTGGGCACCGCATTGATGCTGAACACTTTCGATGTGCGGCCCAACAGATCGCCCGCCCAAGAGAAGCTGTCTGGCTTCGTCGTCAAACCGAATTGCGAATTCATGCTGATAGCGAAAACAAGATCGTCGCTGAAGCGATACGCGGCGTAGCTGGCGGGCACGAGTGCGTCGCGGCCAACGTCAACGGATGGATCGCCATTGATCGGAATGCCGCCGCTAATTGACTCCACCGTCACTTCCGCGCGCGGGATGATGAGCGAGTAGCTAGAATCGATGGTGATGCCGTCGCTGACGTAGCCGGCGGCGGCGGGGTTCCAGAACATGGAGGACAGCGCCGTGCCGCCTGCTGCGGCGCCGGCGAAGGACATGCCCTGGAAAAGGGCCGATTGCTCGCGGACGTCGAAGCCGCCGGCCAGCGCCGGGGCTGCGGTGGCTGCCATGGCCAGCGCTGATACGCAGAGCGCGCGCCCCGTCCGCTTCAGTTTTGATGCTGCTCGCATACGTTGACCCCCGTAACTTTTCCGGTTGACCGGTTTTGAGGGCAGTTAAGCGACTGGACGCCGCAGCCACAACTGCGGCGTGCCCGTTTTCACAGCACAACCAGCGGTTTTTGCAGTGCAGTGTGGCGAGGAAGCGACTTGTACAGAACGGAGGCTAATATGGCCTCAAAAACGAGAAAACCGGCCCGGATGGCCCGGACCGGTTTTCATGTTGAGCCTGCGGCAGCGTCCCTGATCGCTTCGCGGCTCTCCCCCCAACGTGACAGCTCCCCCGAGATCACGTTTCGGGATCAAAGTTGCAGAAAGCTGGGGCAGTCGCAAGGGACCGCACGCCGACTGGGCACACCGAAATGTCTCATGATGCGAATTGATCACACTGGGCCGACAGCACTGTTCGGGATTCAAGCCGGGAAACGGAGCGTGTGAAGGTGATCGACGGGGCCGTTGCCCTTGCCGACTTGGAGCGTGCGGCCCGCATCGAGGGCTTGGGAGAGGTAGTCCTTGGCGCGCTGGACGGCGAGGTCGAGGCGGGTTTCGCCCTTGGCCAGTTCGGCGGTGATGGCGGCGGAGAGCGTGCAGCCGGTGCCGTGGGTGTTGGGCGTGTCGATGCGTGGGGCGGCGTGATGGGAGATGCCAGAGGCTGATACCAGAACATCGACGGCCATATCGCCCATCGCGTGGCCGCCTTTAACGAGGGCGGCGTGGGCGCCCTGTTCGACGAGGCGAATGGCCTGGGCTTCCATCTCTTCGACCGATGTGGCTGGCGGCACGCCGAGGAGCTTGGCGGCTTCGTGCAGGTTGGGCGTGATCAGGGTCGCGAGCGGGATCAGCAGATTGCGCACGGCGGCAATCGCATCGGGGGCGAGCAGCACGTCGCCGCTCGTCGCGACCATGACGGGATCGACGACGACGGGGCCGAACTCATATTTCTGAAGGATGGAGACGACGGTGGCGACGGTGACGGCATCGCCGAGCATGCCGGTCTTGGCTGCGGTCACGTCGATGTCGGCGGCGAGCGTTTCGGCTTGCAGGGCAATGAAGTCAGGCGGCACTGCATGGATGCCGGTGACGGCTTGCGTGTTCTGCGCGGTGAGCGCGGTGATGACCGTTGTGCCATAGACGCCAAGCGCTGAGAACGTTTTGAGGTCAGCCTGGATGCCGGCGCCGCCGGATGGATCGGACCCGGCGATCGACAGCGCGATCGGCGTTTTAGGGAGCGGGGTCGTCATTCGAGCCTCCTTGATCAGGGGCTGGGGCGCTGGTTCATGATTTCACGCTGGAGATCGGTAGGGGTGAACTTTTCTTCCAACGTCGTCAGGCCTGGGAATGTTTCGATCATCCACTGGCCAAAGGCGTTGATGGAGAAGCCGTCGAAGATATTCAGGAAAGCGATGCCGGTGAGCACGAGCAGCGCGCCCATGATTTTCTCCATGAGGCCCAAGTGCCGCTTGAAGCGGTTCATGAAGGAGAGGAACGGGCGAATGGCGACGGCTGCTAGCACGAAGGGAACGCCGAGGCCGAGCGAGTAAACTGCAAGCAAACGCACACCGGCGCCGAGACTGTCGGCGTTGGCGGCGAGCGCCAAAACGGTGGCGAGGATCGGACCGATGCAGGGCGTCCAGCCGAATGCGAAGGCGAGGCCCATGACGTAGGCTCCGGCGAAGCTGGCACCGTCGACTTCGGTATGAACGCGCTTTTCGGAGTAAAGCAACGGAATGCGCAGGGCGCCTAAGAAGTGGAGGCCGAAGAGAATGATGACGGTGCCGGCGACGTAGCCCAATTGGGCGCGGTATTCCTGCACGAACTGGCCGAGCGCAGAGGCGGTTGCGCCCAGCGCGATGAAGACGGTGGTGAAGCCCAGCACGAAAAACATCGACGCGATGACAACGCGGCGCCAGACGCGGGTCTCGAGCCCCTTCTCCGCCGTGAGCCCGTCAATCGTCGTGCCGCCGATGTAGCCGAGGTAAGGTGGGACGAGCGGCAGCACGCACGGCGAGAGGAAGCTGACGAGTCCTGCCAGCGCGACACCGGGGTAGAGATGGGCTTCGGCGAACATCCGGGTTCCGACTTTCGGGTTGAGGTCGTGAGGTGAGCTAGGCCCTCAGGCGGGCTGGCGCAACCACGATTGTACATCGCCACGCCAGCGGGCGATTTCGAGACCGGCTTCGGTAAGCCCCGCCACCAGGGCATCGGCCCCCAGCGACGCCAGCGGGCGCTGCTCGTAGCCGTGCGCGACCAGGATCGAGGGGCAACCGGCTGCTCGGGCCGCGTCAATGTCCGTATGGCTGTCGCCGACCATGACCGTCTCGGCCGGCGAGCTGCCTAGGTTCGTGCATACTGTACGCAGGCAGGCGGCGTCCGGTTTGAGGGGCTGGCCGGGAGCGGCGCCCCAGATCACGGAAAAAAATGCCGCGAGGTCGAGGCGGGTGAGGATCAGATCCGTCAGGTGTTGGGGTTTGTTGGTGCAGATCGCGAGCGGGAGGCCGGCGTTGCGCAGTTCGATCAGCAGTTCGCGGGCACCGGGATAGAGGCGCGTTCGCGTGACGGGTTCGGCGTCGTAGTGGGCAAGGAAGTCCGCATGCACACGGTCGATTTTGGCGTCAGGAGTTGCATCGCCTAGCGCGCGGGCGACGAGTTCGCGGGCGCCGCCGCCCACGAGTTTGGCGACACCGTTTTCCGTGAGCGGTGATCGTCCTTCAGCGGCGAGGCAGAGGTTCAGCGCCGCGGCGATGTCGGGAACGCTGTCGATCAGCGTGCCATCGAGATCGAAGACGACGGCGCGGATCGGTGTCACCGCGCGAGCGCCGCCACGCCCGGCAGCTCGTTGCCTTCCAGCCATTCGAGGAAGGCGCCACCGGCGGTCGAGACGTAGGAGAAATCACTGGTGACGCCGGCTGCATTGAGCGCCGCGACCGTGTCGCCGCCGCCGGCGATGGAGAGGAGTGACCCGGCTTTGGTCAGCATGGCCGTCTCGCGGGCGAGCGTGAAGGTGCCTTCGCCGAAGGGCGCGATTTCAAACGCACCCATCGGTCCGTTCCAAAGCAGTGTGCGGCACTGGCGGAGGTGGGCGGTCATGTTGGCGACGGAGGCGGGGCCGATGTCGAGGATCATGGCGTCGGCGGGGACGTTGGTAACGCTCACGGTTTCCGAGGCGGCACCCGCTTTGAATTCGCGGGCGATGACGGCGTCGGTGGGCAGGAGAACATCGCAACCGCGCGCTTTGGCTGCGGCCATGATCTCACGCGCGGTATCGTGGAAGTCGGGTTCGGACAGCGATTTGCCGACATCGAGGCCCTGGGCCTGCAGGAAGGTGTTGGCCATGCCGCCGCCAATGATCAACTTGTCGACCTTGGCGACGAGATTTTTCAGGATCGGGATTTTGCTGGAGACTTTTGCACCGCCGACGACAGCCGCGGTGGGACGCTGCGGCACTTCGAGAGCGGCTTTGAGCGCGTTGATTTCTTCCATCATCAGCGGGCCGGCATAGGACGGCAGATGATGCGTCAGGCCTTCGGTGGAGGCGTGCGCGCGGTGAGCGGCGGAGAACGCGTCATTGACGAAGATTTCGCCCAGTTCTGCCAGCGCCGCGGTGAAGGCGGGGTCGTTCTTTTCCTCGCCTTTGTGGAAGCGGGTGTTTTCCAGAACGCAGATGTCGCCGGGCTTCATGGCATCGACGATCGTACGCGCGTGCTGGCCGATACAGTCGCCGGCGAGCGAGACGTGACGGCGCAAGAGGCCGCCCAGTGCGGCGGCGACGGGGGCCAGAGAATTCTCTTTATCGGGTCCGGCTTTCGGGCGGCCGAAATGGGAGAGCACGATCACTTTCGCCCCGCGTGCGGAGAGCGCTTGCAGGCCGGGGACGACGCGTTCCAGGCGTGTGGCATCTGTGACGACGCCGTCCTTGGCCGGGACGTTGAGATCGGCGCGGTAGAGCACGCGCTTGCCCGAGACATCGATGCCGTCGGTCGTTTTCAGTTTGTCGAGGTTCATTGTGCTTTTTCCGTGAGCCGCTTCCGGCTCCCCTGCGGGAAGCCGGCCGGAAGCGGCGTTGGTCTGATCTAGGCCTTGAGGCTCTCCTTGGCGGCGTCCGCCACCTTGGCGGCGGTGATGCCGAAGTGTTCGTAGAGTTTCTTGGCGGGAGCCGAGGCGCCGAAGCCGCTCATGCCAATGAAGGTGTCGCCAGGGCGCAGCCACTCGTGCCAGCCCTGGGCGATCGCTGCTTCGACGGCGATGCGGGGGGTGTGGCCGAGCACCCTGTCCTTGTAGGCGCCGGGTTGTTCGCGAAAGAGTTCGAAGGAGGGCATCGAGACAACGGCGGCGTTGATACCGTCTTTTGCCAGGAGGCTTGCAGCTTCCACCGCAATGGCTACCTCGGAGCCGGTGGCGAGGATCGTCACGTCGCGCTTGTCGCCGCCGCTGACGACATAGGCGCCCTTGGCGGAGAGGTTTTCTTCGACCGCTCCAGCGCGCAGCTTGGTTGGCACGGCGTCGCGGGTCAGCGCCATGACGGTCGGGCGGTTGTTGGACGACAGCGCAATATGCCAGGCCTCGGCCGTTTCGATAGCGTCAGCGGGGCGGAGTACCTGCAGGCCGGGGATGGCGCGCAGGGCTGCCAAATGCTCGACCGGCTGATGCGTGGGGCCGTCTTCGCCAACGCCGATCGAGTCATGCGTCATGACGTAGATTGAGCGGATGCCCATGAGGGCTGACAGACGAATGGATGGGCGGCAATAGTCGGTGAAGACGAGAAACGTGGCGCCGAAGGGGATCAGGCCGCCGTGCAGCGCGATGCCGTTCATGGCAGCCGCCATGGCGTGTTCGCGGACGCCGAAGTGGATGTAGTTGCCGTCGTACTGGCCGGGCGAGACGGGTTTGTAGTGCGAGGTCTTGGTGCCGTTGGAGGGCGTCAGATCGGCGGAGCCGCCAACGAGTTGCGGGATGGCCGGGATCAGATGTTCCAGCGTCATCTGCGACCAGACGCGGGAGGCGCGTTTGGCGGGGTCGGCTTCGAACTGTTTCTTGGCAGCTTCGATCGCCGCAACGAGTGCCTTATCGTCGACGTGGAGGTCCGGCTCGCAGCAGCTGCCGGCGGCCTTGCGCCATTTCGTTCCTAACTGATGACCCTTGGCGCCGACGGCGTGCCAGGCGGCGAGAATATCGGCGGGAATTTCGAAGGGCGGGGCGGTCCAGCCCAGCGCTTGGCGCGTGCGCTCGATTTCTTCCGCGCCCAGTGGGCTGCCGTGGGTGTCCTTGGTGCCCTGCTTGGTGGGTGCGCCGTAGCCGATGATCGTGCGGGCGGCGATGAGCCAGGGCTTGGACGGATCGGCTTTGGCCTTTTTGATCGCTTCAGAGATGGCCGCATGGTCGTGGCCGTCGATGGCAATTGTGTTCCAGCCCGAGGCTTCGAAGCGCTTCAGCTGATCGTCGGAGACGGACAGGTTGGTCGGACCGTCGATGGAGATCGAGTTATCGTCCCAGAAGACGATGAGCTTGCCGAGCTTCAGGTGGCCGGCGAGCGAAATCGCTTCATGGCTGATGCCTTCCATGAGGCAGCCGTCGCCTGCGATGACATACGTATGGTGATTGACGAGGTCGGCGCCTTGGCGTGCGGCGAGCATGCGTTCGGCGAGTGCCATGCCGACGGCGTTGGCAATCCCCTGACCTAGCGGACCCGTGGTCGTCTCGATGCCGGCGGCGTGGCCGAATTCGGGATGGCCGGCCGTCTTGGAGCCGAGTTGGCGGAAGTTTTTTAGTTCCTCGATCGTCATGCCGGGATAGCCGGTGAGATAGAGGAGCGAATAGAGCAGCATGGAGCCGTGACCGGCGGAGAGCACGAAGCGGTCGCGGTTGGGCCAAGCCGGATCGGTCGGGTCGAAGCGGAGGTGCTCGGAGAAGAGGACGGTGGCCACGTCGGCCATGCCCATGGGCATGCCGGGATGGCCCGAGTTCGCCTTCTGCACCGCATCCATGGACAGCACACGGATGGCGTCCGCCATCTGCTTGGTGCTGACCGCCGTCTTCGTATCCGCCATTCGCCCGCGTCCCCTAGGTCTCGGCCGTGGGACACATTTTCCCGCCGGCGGGGCAGGTTTAGCGGCGGGAGGCGGGCGCGTCTACGGGCCCGGGACCAGCATTAGGTGCAAAAAGGGCGCCCCAGTTCCCCAGGGCGCCCCCATCTGTCGGAAGATTTGGCTTCTCTTCGTAAGATTGCGAGGGCCGATCCCTGCCGGACTGGCCCCCGCGATGACACTATAACGTGAGCCGGTGCTTTGTGGACCTACCCCCGCGTCATTATGGTATGAGAACGCGATTGATGACGTGAATGACACCATTGGAGGCGCCCACGTCGGCGGTGACCACGCGGGCGCCATTGACCGTCACGCCGCCGTGCTTGCGGACCGTGACCGACTTGCCGGCCAGCGTCTTCACGTGGCTGCGGCCCGGCTTGATGTCGGCGGCTTCAATTTCACCGGCGACGACGTGGTACTTCAAGAGGCGGGCAAGCTTGTGCTTGTTCTCGGGCTTCAAGAGCGAGGCCACGGTGCCCTTCGGCAGCTTGGCGAAGGCGGCGTCGGTGGGTGCGAACACCGTCAGCGGGCCCTTGCTCTTCAGGGCGGGCACGAGACCGGCGGCCTTGGCGGCCGTCAGCAGCGTTTTGAACTGACCGGCGCTCTTGGCCGTCTCGACGATGTTGGCGGCATTGGCGGATGCCGCCGACAGCGCAAGCACCGCAGCAGCGGCGATAAGTTTGACGAACTTCATTGGGGAGACCTCTTGTTTGATGGCCCACACTGCGCAGGCGCGTGTGGGGCTGCTGGCCCACACTCGTCTTGCGGGTGTGGGGGGGACACAACGAGGCTTCGAACGTGGCGCGTGGGATGGATGGATCGGAGATGAAGAAGAATTAAAGGGGGCGCGAGCGCCATAGTTTTGACACGCGGGGCGGGGTGCGCGCGGGCGAGTTTGATGCACCATCGCGCTCGACCCACCGCTGTCATCCCGGGGCTTGTTCCCGGGACCCATGGCGCGACAGGTACAGAATGGTACGCCAACACGCCCCGACCGCAGAAAAACGAAAACAACGCGATACGTCAGCGCCATCCACTGCCTGACGAGCCATTGGTCTTCGTTCATTTCACAGAAGCGGACATCGGAAAACTCGCAGGGCAGCGATCGCTGATTGCGTCCGATCTGAGAGGAATAACGGACCGTCTGGTTGAAATGCAAAAGCCAGTGAATGACCCATAGCGGTCTCGCAGCTTCATGGCCGCGGTCATGGAGGGGACGTCCGCTTCCACTCGCATCGAAGGTCAACCGTGCTAGCTCGCACGCGTTGAGCGTCGCTGAGCCTGCGATCGGCTGCGCCGCGCCGCAGAGTTGTCATACGGCGATTGCCAAAGATGTCGTGAACACAATGCGTGAAGTCAGTCGGCGCCACGAGACTGTTGCGGATAACGATCTGCTCATTGGCATCGTAGAAGTAGGTCACCTCCAGACCGCGACCAAGCGGTGGCGGTCTATTCAAACTGGCGATCTGAATATTCTCCCATGGAGATGATCAGATCCAGATTTGGGCCAACTGTAAGGTAGCTATGGCAGGCAATACTCTCTGCCGCCAAGCTATTTAGCTTCTCTCTTAGTTCACGCAACAGCGAGGCGGTCAGGACTAAAGCGATTCCCGAACTATCATGTTGACAACCGCTTTCAGCTCCCAACGAGATGGAGGCGTTTGGGAGTGCGAAGAGTTTGATATCTTCACGGTTTGAGAGGTGGATCACATCAGACTTCGTGCCAATGTCGTGTATCACCCGATCAAAGCCGCAAACGTCGGTCGCCGAGTCAAAGGCGATAACAAACAGCGGCCCCCTTGCATCATCGGGCCAGTAGCCAACACGGATCATAGATTTTCAACTTCATTGTTGGAACGTATGGAGGTTGCTGAAAACGCTGGTCGCTTTGGTGACCCCGACGCCGGGGTCATTGATGCGCCTCGCGACATCAGAAACGGGCTTGTCCATAGAAAAGGGGCTCAGTCACGGTAGAAGGCACAATCACAATTCTCGGGCTGGCCGCGAATGTTGTTCCAGTATTCAACTCTCACGTCATCGTCTATTTCAACACGGCCAGTCCCATAGAGTCGATCGCCGCCGCGCTTCTTTGGGCCGGAAATCCAATACTGCTCTCCAGACGCTACCTCAAGGTAGTTCGACTTAGAGCCTCGGATCGGTATGAATTCCATGCCGTTGTATCGAAGGGATCGACCTGACTTCGAATAGGTAACCCTTCCGATACGAGAAAACTCTTCGAGTTCACCCGCCTTACGCTCGATGTACATGATGCGCGTTCGATGTGAGGACATGATTGAACTACTGTGCAAGCTCTGGATAGAGAACATGATCGCCCGTCCATTCTACAATTATCTTAATATCCGGCTGGGTGTTGGAGCGTCGCTGGTTCTGACTGACGTTTGTAGCGGCGCGGCACGACTGACCGTATCGGGGTTATCGCGTCGGCGGTTGCGGGTCACGGCGCCGGTGGTCTGCATCGGAGGCAATCCGGCACCTATCTGAACACCGCTCAAGCCCGCACTTGACCCGAAGTGGTCTCGAACTAATTGCTCTCCGTTATGGAGGAGCTGTCCGCTTGAACTCTCATCGTGACGTCACTCAATCGTGCTCGTCGGCCGACATTACTCGAGGCCAATCCCGTGATCGACTGCGCCGCGCCCCAGGGAGACCGCTGGCCAAGCTGGACTAGCTTAAGTGGCCTGAATTCCCAGACCAGATCTCAAAAGCTATCCGATGTTGTTCTTGACGAAAATTTGAACCTACCAACAAGGATGTCGAATCCGACATCCAATGTAGAAAGCTCAGAACTAAATCAAGTTCCTCCTTGGTTGCCAAGCCTTTCCACTCGCGACTTATTTCAGGATCAGACAAATACACCAATAAACACTCAAAATGAAAGCTGTCTTCGGGTGCATCATTTTTCAAATACCGGAAGAAAAATGGAAGCCAAAACAAGGCAGCTTCAGGAATTAAAAGTTTTAAAGCTTCATAGTCTACGTTGCCCTCACCAACGCGAGCGAGGGGGCTTGAGTATTTTGCCTGCACGGTTGCAGCGTCAGAGCTATGCTTCGCTTCCGGCTTCAGTATCGATGTTGGCAACGATCTAACGCTCATTTCATTTTCTTCTGCCGAGGAATTCTACACATATCTCAATGGTTCACTGCTGTTAGAAAATGCTGTCCTTGTGCCTTTGGTTTCCGCGCCGGTCGAGCATCGGATCGTAATGCCGGTGCCAGTTATAGTGCAACCCCGCTTCGACCTCGAACCACTGGCCGGGGGATGCGCGCAATGAGCGTCGCCGATCCGTTGATCGACTGCGACGCGCCCCAGAAAAGTGACGGCTGTCCTGCCCGAAGCTGCCGATCCACACTGCCGAAACTACATCCTGGCCGATGGCAGAAAATGGCCCATAGCTTCCTTTGCGCATTTGGCAACCTCTGTCGCCGGAGCGGACGTCACCGCCGGTCTTTCGCTCCGCGCTAACCGCCGTCCCTGTCACCCCCGCCGGGTTCGAGACTGTTGAACCATGGGTGCTCTGGACACCGGCCTGCGCCGGGGCAGGCAAGCCCGAGGATGACATTTGGGGGTGGGCGCGCGTCGGGATGACGGGGGAGAGAGAGGCGCGCGCTACTCCGCTGCCTTCGCCTTTGCTGCTGCGGCTGCCGTTTCTTTCGCGTCTTCTTCGAAGAGGTTTTCGAGCGTGGCGGCGTCGGAGCGGGCTTTGGCCTGCATCTTTTCCATGTCGGTGTAATGTTTGTAGTCTTCGGCGAGGCGGCGTTCGTCGTGGGCGCGGAAGGTTTTGACGGTGCGTTCGGCTTCGCGGTCGGTGTCGCCCAGACCTTTTAGAAGTTGCTTGGTTGTTTCGAGCGCTGAGAGGAAGGTTTCGCGCTGGACGCGGGCGACGCCGAGATCGAGGTAGCGGTGCGCGTGGTTGCGATTGCGGGCGCGGGCGTAGATGGGCACCTTCGGCCACGTCGACGTCACGAACTCGGCAATGCGCAGCGACGCCTCCACGTCGTCGATGGCGAGCACGAGGGCACGCGCGTCGCCGACTTTGGCGGCTTCCAGAATGTCGGGGCGGGAGGCGTCGCCGAAGAAGGCTTCAGACCCAAATTTTTTGACGAGTTCGACTTGCTCGGCGTCGATGTCGAGGGCGGTGAAGGGGATTTTTCGCGCGCGCAGGATGCGGGCGACGATCTGACCGTAGCGGCCGAAGCCGGCGATGACGACGTGGCCGGTGCTTTCGGGGAGCGCATCGTAGGCTTGCGTCGCGGGCGTCTTGCGCGTCAGGCGGCTGTCGATGAGTAGCAGGAAGGGTGTCGCGATCATCGAGACGGTGACGACGAGGACGAGGAGTGATTGCGTGTCCTTGGTCAGCACACCGGCGCTGAAGCCTGCCGCAAAGAGCACGAAGGCGAATTCGCCGCCTTGGCTCAAGGACAGGCCGAGGCGGCGCGCACCGCGGCTGTTCAGTCCCTGCCAGCGGCCGAGGCCATATAGAACAATCGCTTTCACCGCGACGAGAATGGCGGCGAAGATCACAACTTCGCGCCAACTGGCGACGAGCAGGTCGAGATCGAGCGACATGCCAATTGCTGTGAAGAAGAGGCCAAGCAGAAGGCCCTCAAAGGGCTGGATGTCGGCTTCGAGCTGATGGCGGTAGGAGCTTTCTGCCAACAGCGCGCCGGCGATGAAGGCGCCCAGTGAGGCTGTGACGCCGGCCCACTGCATGATGGCGGCTGCCGTGACGACCGTGAGGAGGGCCGCGGCCGTCATGGCTTCGCGGACGCGGGTCTGAGCGACGAGGCGAATAAAGACGTCGAGGGTCAACCATCCAATCCCAGCGACGGCGGCGATGACGCCGATGGTTTTGGCGGCGGCGAAGAGATCAAGTTGCGGCGCGTCGGCAACGAAGGCGACGGCGAACAGCGGAGCCAGAGCGATGAGGGGAATGGCCGCGAGGTCCTGAAATAGCAGGACGGCGAATCCCAATCGTCCATGTTTGGTGGCGAGTTCGCCGTTCTCTTCCATCACCTGCAAGGCAAACGCTGTGGACGAAAGTGCAAGGGCGAAGCCCATGAACAAGGCGCTCTTCCAAGGCAATGCAAAGCCAAGCGCGATGGCCGTCAGCAGAATGGCCGTGATGGCAACCTGTGCGCCGCCCAGACCAAAGATCGCGCCGCGCATGGACCAGAGACGCAAAGGGCGCAATTCGAGGCCGATCAGGAAGAGCAGGAGCACCACGCCGAATTCGGCCAAATGCAGGATTTCTTTGGCTTCGCCGGTGGAAAAGAGCCCGCCCAGGCCAAAGGGGCCGACGATGGCGCCGGCGGCCAGATAGCCGAGCACCGTGCCGATCCCTAGCGTGCGGGCGATGGGGGCGGCGATCGCTGCGGCTGCGAGCAGAACCGCAATTGAGCTCAGTTGTACGTCCTGCATCGGGTGTCCTGGCGGGGGCCGGCTGATCCGGTTTCATGAAGCCGCCGTAGGTTTGGCATCGGAAGCGAGGTTAAGCTATGGTTCAGGTTCTGGAGAGCGCGCGTGCCAGCCGGCACCCGTATCCCGTCAAGATACCGAGGGCCATGTCCGACCTCCTGCAGAAAGTTGCTCAAAGCCGGGATGTCGAGGCATTCCGCAAGCTGTTCGAGCTCTACGGCCCCCGTGTCAAATCCTACATGATGCGGCAGGGGGCTGATGCGACGACGGCCGAAGACCTCGCGCAGGAGACGCTCCTGACCGTCTGGCGTAAAGCGCAGCTTTACTCCGACGAGAAGGGGAGCGCGACGACATGGATTTTCACGATCGCGCGCAACCTGCGCATCGACCGGTTGCGGCGCGAGGTCTCCTGGCAGCCCTTGCCGGAGGATCGCGACGAGGAAGCTTCCGACGGGCCGAGCCCGGAAGAGGAAGTCACGGAGCGCGAACGGCGCGACAAAGTGAGGGCGGTGCTCGCAACCTTGCCGCCGGATCAGTCCGAAGTCGTGACCCTGTCGTACGTAGAAGGGCTGTCACACAGTGAAATTGCGGAGCGGCTCGGATTGCCGCTGGGTACGGTGAAGTCGCGTATGAGGCTGGCGTACCAGAAGGTGAAAGAAGCCGTCGAGGACATTCGTTAAAACCATGAAGATCACCCACCACCTTGATGACGCGACCCTCATGAGCTGTGCTGCCGGCAGTCAGCCGGAGGCGCTGGCCGCCGTCGTGTCGTCCCACCTCGCGGTGTGCCCACGCTGCCGTGCGGAGCTGAAGCAGCATGCGCTGATCGGCGAAGCTTTGTTCGAGGGGCTTAAGCCTGAACCGGTGACGCGGGACGCGCCCGTCGTTGCGTTCCGGGCTGGCGAGGCGACAGCTGACGAGGCGGAAGCCTGCGAGATGCCGGCCGCTCTGCATGCGGCTCTCAACGGCCGCTTCGATGAGGTTCCGTGGCGCCGCGCCGCGCCCGGCGTCTGGCATTATCCGATCCCGCTTTCGTCGGGTGCGAAGGGCGATCTTCGCTTGTTGAAGGTGGCGCCCGGCACGAAGCTGCCGGAGCATGGGCATGGCGGTTCGGAACTGACGTTGATCCTCGATGGATCGTATTCAGATGAGTACGGCACGTTCCGGCGCGGTGACGTGGCGGATCTGGGCGACGATGCCGAGCACCGGCCCATTGCCGATCCGGTCCATGGCTGCATCTGCTTGGCGGCGTCCGATGAGAAGCCGCGCTTCACAGGCATGATCGCCCGTTTGTTGCAGCCGCTTGCGGGGCTGTAAGTCCCGTCCATCTTCGTTGTTGAAAGCCACCGGCTCCGGCTGGTGGCTTTTTTATTGTCTACTCGACCGCGCCGTCGCGTTTGGCTCGTTTACAAAACGCTTACCATTAAGATCTTGTTTACCTCTCTTTCGGCAAAGTGAATGGGTTCGGACGGGCTTCGAATCTGGCACGATGCAGATGTCTCGTTTCGCGTCTTGGACGTCTCTTCCGTCTCGTTCCGCCCAAGCGAGGTCTGACCCCATGTCCATCGACAGCATCCTGCGAGCCATCGGCGCACTTGCGTGCGCTTATACCTTCGGCTTGCTTGTGACGGTCACGAGCACAGCTGCACTCAATGCCGCTGTTCACGTGCCCGCCGCCCACTCATTTGCCAGCCATCATCTCGCGACCCCTTCCGCTTCCGAGGATTTCGCCTACTCCCGCGTCATCCACACGGCGGCGCTCTTTATCGCCGGCGAATAGTCCGGCCACGCCTGTACGTAGCGCCGGAGGTTCGGCCCGGCGCCGCGATTTGTCTCCCACAACTTCGGTTATCGCATCGGTGACGCGCGCTGATCCCTCAGGATCGCGCGCGTTTCTGTTTTTTGACGACGGCGTCGATGTCCATCAGCTCGCGCGCGAGGCTTTCGAAGTCAGCCAGTGGCACCATGTTGGGTCCATCGGACGGAGCGCGGTCGGGGGCTTCGTGGGTTTCGATGAAGAGACCCGCGACGCCAACCGCGACGGCGGCGCGCGCAAGCACGGGCACAAAGCGGCGATCGCCGCCCGAACTCGTCCCCTGCCCGCCCGGCTGTTGCACGGAATGGGTGGCGTCGAAAATCACCGGTGCGCCGGTCTCCGCCATGATCGGGAGTGAACGCATATCGGCGACGAGCGTGTTGTAGCCGAAGGAGGCGCCGCGCTCGGTGAGGAGGATATTCGGATTGCCGCTACCAACGACCTTGGCGACGGCGTTCTTCATGTCCCAGGGCGCGAGAAACTGGCCCTTCTTGATTTTCACGACGCGTCCGGTTTGCGCGGCGGCGATGAGCAGATCGGTCTGGCGGCAGAGAAAAGCTGGGATTTGGAGAACGTCCACGACGGGGGCGACCAGGGCGCAATGGCCGACCTCATGCACGTCTGTGACGACGGGTAGGCCTAATGTTTCGCGTATTTCGGCAAAGACAGGGAGTGCCGCGTCGAGGCCGATGCCGCGTTTGCCCGATAGCGACGTGCGGTTGGCCTTGTCGTAGGACGACTTGTAGACGAGGCCGATGCCGAGGCGCGTTGCGATCTCCTTCAGCGCGGAGGCCATTTCGAGCGCATGCTGGCGGCTTTCCATCTGGCAGGGACCCGCCAGAATCGCGATCGGCGCATCATTGGAAAACGTCACCTGGCCGGCATGGACGACGGCTGAGGGGGAGAGTGTGTCGGGCTTGTTCATGGGACGCTTATAGCGTGGGAACACGGCTGGTTAACAGCCGGCGTGAGCGTGCGCGTGTCGTCAATATGTGGGAAATTTCCGGGGGGCTTGCGGAACGGGAGGGGAACAGCTAGGGTACGTTCGTGATTTGTCCAAAGAGGCGTGCCCGCCGCGGCGTCCCGCGGCCTCGAACCCGGAGCACCTGATTCAGCCATGCTGACACAGAAACAAAAAGAGCTTTTGCTGTTCATCCACGCCCGGATGCAGGACGAAGGGGTTCCGCCCTCTTTTGACGAAATGCGCGATGCACTTGATCTGAAATCGAAGTCCGGCATTCACCGTCTGATCACGGCGCTGGTTGAGCGCGGGTTCATCCGCCGGCTTCCGCACCGGGCGCGGGCCATTGAGGTCATCAAGCTGCCAGAGAATTCGGCCCCGACGGTGGCCGCATCGGCGCCGGAGCCGCCGCGACGCGGTTTCCAGCCGAGTGTGATCGAGGGCGACAAGCGATCGCCGGAGCCAACGCCCTCCTACTTCGCGGATGCGCGCACTGTTTCGGTGCCTCTGATGGGCCGGATCGCGGCGGGCGTACCGATCAGCGCCATCCAGAACCATTCCAACGACATTGCCTGCCCGCCCGACATGCTGGGGTCAGGGGAGCATTATGCGCTCGAAGTGAAGGGCGACTCGATGATCGAAGCCGGCATTCACGACGGCGACACGGTGATCATCCGGCGCTGCCATTCGGCCGACAACGGCGACATTGTCGTGGCGCTGGTTGAGCAGGAAGAAGCGACGCTCAAGCGGCTGCGCAAGAAGGGTTCGACGATTGCTCTGGAAGCCGCGAACCCGGCTTTCGAGACGCGCATCTTCCGGCCGGATCAGGTCGATATTCAGGGCCGGCTCGTGGGGCTCATCCGCAAGTATTGAGGGGCTCAAGGTCCCTCATCTTCGATTTCGGGGCGGAGCTCCGGCGGTTCGTCAATGACGGCGGCATCGGAGTCTGGCTGCTTGCTCGCCGTGGTCAGATCCGCGGGTGACCGCGGCGGAGTGCCGGGCGCTGGCTGCGGTTCGCTCCTGGTGCGGGGCTGGCGCGGCGGTGGCGGTGTCGACCATGGGCGCAGGCCGCGCGCGTCGGCGACGGTTTCAATGCGATAGGTTCCATCGGGCTCGCGGGTCATGGCGACGGTTCCCGTTCGGCGCAACGTCTGGCGGTCGTAGATGTGGGGGGCGTTGCATGCCACCGGCCGCTCGCCGTTGACGATTAGAATTTTGGCACGGGTGCAGTCGTCGGCGAGGCTTGCGGGATTGCGCGACAGCGCGATGGTCGCGCCGTGTGCCTCAGTCACGCAGCCTGACGGATCGCAGCGAAAGCTGGACGATTTGCGGAGTTCCTTGGGGTCGCGCGCATCGCCGTCGCGTTCGAGCCAGCGCTTCAACTCAAAGGTTGAGGGTCGTTCTGCGTGGGCTGCTAGCCGGCCTTGGGCGTCGCGCACGGCTAGGATCGCACCTTCGCGGCCGATGAGGATGTCGGGTTTGGCGGCAGCGGGTGCCCAGGCGAGGCCAGCGGCGATGAGGGGGAGACCGGCCAACCGCCAGCGTCTTTGCCAAAGGACGAGCCAGAGCCCGCCGGCGAGTGCGAGCGCAAAAGCCAACGTTGGTATTTCTGGAATGTGGGTGACAGCGCCGGGAAGGGCTGCGACCTCGCGGGCGACCCAGCCCATGGCATCGATCCCGTGCCCCATGATCCAGAGCGGCGCTGCTTCAAGTCCGAAGGGCAGCGCGACGAGCGTGGCGAGTGCTGCCGGCATCACAACCAGATTGCAGACTGGGACCGCGATCAGGTTGGCGAGCGGCGCATAATGCTGCATGGCGTGAAAGTGGTAGACCGACAGCGGCGTGACGGCGAGGCCGGCTATGAGGGTCGAAAACAGAATGCCGCCCAGGAAGAGCGCGCCGCGCATAACGGGCCCCGGCGTTACTCCGTTGCGGTCCATGCGGCCACGGATGGCTTCATAGGACGCCACGAGGGCCGCGACGGCTGCGAACGACATCTGGAAGCCGACATCAAGCAGGTTGTTGGGCGCGATGGCGAGGATGATGAGGGCGGCGATGGCAACGTTGCGCATGGCGATGGCCGGACGGCCGAGGATGACGGCTAAAAAGAACACCACCATCATGATGGCTGCGCGCAGCGTTGCGGCCGAGCCGCCTGAGATCGCGAAATAGAGGACCGCGCCGATGGCGCCGCCGGCGGCGGCCCATTTCTTGATCGGCTGCGTGAGCGCGAGGGCCGGGATGGCCGCCAGGCCGAAGCGCAGGATTGCAAAGACCGCACCGGCCATGATGACCATGTGCAAACCGGAGATGGAGAGGATGTGAATCAGGCCGCTGTCGCGGTAAGCGTCGGTCGTATCTTGCGAGATGCCGCCGCGTTCTCCCGTGATAAGGGCGGCCGCCATCGCGCCACGTTCGCCGGGGAGGGCTGCTTCGATTCGGCGGCCGATGGTTTGGCGCAGGTCCTCGATGGATGCGCGCAGGCGAAGGGCGAGATTGGGTTCGGGTGCGACGGTGGCCGTCACCTTCTCGGGCGGCTTCAAGGCGTAGCCGACAGCGCCGATGCGCTCAAAGTATGCCGAGCGGGCGAAATCGAAGCCACCGGGCAGGGCCGGGATCGACGGCGGCGAGACGGTGGCTGTGAGTTTCAAGACGTCGCCGGGAGCGACATCTCCGGCCGGCGCCATGACCCGAATGCGCGCGCGGGCGGGCAACCTCTCAGGTTCGACATCCGACATCGAGATCAGGCTGAGGGTCAGGCGTTCGCCGCGTTTGGCGTGCGGTTCGCGGCGTTCGAGCACGCCGGTGAGTTCGACGGCCCGCAACGACCGGTCGAGGACGGGGGCTCCGACCCAGGCCGTTCGCATCTTGGCGGCGGCAAAGCCGAGGCCGGCGACGACGAGGGCGGCGGCGGCGATGCGGGCCAAGCCGCCGGGGCGGGCGAAGACCATGAGCGCGAGCCCCACGACCAGTGGCAGGACTGCGGCGGCCGGGGCCGGTTCGGATACAACGGCGAAGTAGCACCAGATGCCGAGACCGAAAAAGACAGGCAGCCAGTTGACGAAGCGCGGCCGTTCCTCGGCAAGATTGGCGGTCAGCGCCTCGTGCAGCGGCCGAAACAGACGTCTTGCTGTCCGCCGCAGTGGGCCACCCCCACGGGCGGCGGCAAGCGCGCCAGCGCCGTGGCCAACCCCGCCGTGTGGACCGCCCGCGGCCTCGTTCCCGCCCTGCGACATCACCCTTTAACCGCCCGCAATGCGTGTGCTACAGGGGTGCATCATCCCACAGTTCCCCAACAAACGAAGACGCTCATGAGCACAACGACTGAGAGCGGCAAACCCGTTGTCCGGTTTGCGCCCTCCCCCACCGGCTACCTG
>LNFM01002882.1_pt1 | contig 35257 bp, 32 predicted proteins | sample 596031 | NCBI WGS metagenome assembly LNFM01 (sample SAMN04254537, study PRJNA301005) | activated carbon metagenome | isolation source: dual media filters at the Ann Arbor, Michigan drinking water treatment plant | place: USA: Ann Arbor
CGCATCGAGAACTGGTCGCCGAGCTGCCGGGCCCGCTCGGCGACCACGACTGGACCTCACGGGAGAGATCATCGTCCTCCCACAGAGGATTGGTGAACAGCCCTGCCACGACGCCGCGTCGGCGACAACCGCCGGCTCCTCGCCGCCCGCCCGGCAGGAGTGCCCGGCGACACCTCAGAGCACGCGCGCGACGTCGGTCTTCGAGAAGTCGTCCCCCTTGAACAGGAGCGGCTCACCGGAGGTGCGCGCGAGCGCGTACGCGAAGACGTCGCCGAAATTCAACCCCGCGGCGTGACGCCCGCGACCGTAGCGGCGATACCCGCGGCGGGCCTCGGCGACCTGCTCGGCATCGACGGCCACCACGTCGTTCTGGGCCCTGTGGATCAGGGACCCAGTTCTCGGCCCCCGGCCTCGCCCTTGCGCGCCTCGACGACGATGCCGGCTTCCAGCAGGGTGGCGGCGGAAACCAGCCTGGTCTCGTCCTCTTCGAGCACCGCCCGATAGGCCTCGGCCTCCGGCTCGTCGAGCAACAGCACGAGCAACGCCGAGGTGTCGAGGACCATCAGCGGGGCAGCCCGCGGTCGTCGTACCCGAGGATCTCGTCGGCAGGCCGGGCGTCGAGCGTGGGCAGCGCCGCGCAGCGGCGGGCAATCTCCCTGAGGTCCTCGCGCAGCGGCCGCCGTCGACGCCGGCCCTTGAGCCTCGCCAGGCGCTCCCTGAGCGCCGCTGCGACGGCGGCGGTGAGCGTTTCACCGGTCCGGGCGGCCACTTCCCGCGCCAGGCGGTCGACTTCGGGGTCCTTCAGACTGATCGCCATCGTATAGCCTCAATCTAGAAAGGTATCGCTTGTCTAGACCACGACGCCAGACGGCCGGCTCCCCACCGTCGCGCGCAGTTGCCGTCTGCGCCTGATCGGCCCTCATCGAGGAGGCCGCCGTGATCGACCGGATCCTGCAGCATCTCGGCGTGCCGACCGAGATCCCCGCGCCGCGCCCGGCGCGCGCGCCACCGCAGGGGACCGCATCTCCCGAGCAGGAACGGTGGGACGATGGGCTTCCCGTGTTCCGCGATGACGGGTGAAGGTAGTTGAGCAATGCTGGCTGACGCCCAGACGGACCCCGGGTCTCCCACACGGGGAGCGGCGGAGGTGTGTCTCGCGAGCCGACCCGCGCGGCCGCCCATGTCCGCCGGGCCCAGGGTGGTGCGTGACCTGCCGAGTGTGAGGGCCAGCATGGGCGTGTGCGGCGGGCTTGGCGGGGCGGAAATCCGCGCTGAGGGGCGGCCTGGGGGACGCGGGCGGAGTCGGACGACGGATCTTCCGTTAACCTCGCCCCCCCATTAATGCTTCCTATCCTCGCAGCGCTTGAGGTCCTCCGTGCGCTGGGCGACGGGCGGCTTCTTGCGCGCCAGCTTGGCGTCAATGGCCGCGGGCGACCGGACGCGGACGGGAGTGGTGGACGCCGGGGCCGGCGCCTGGGCGAAGGTGACGGCCAGCGTGGCGGCCAGAACGGTGGCATACGACGCGAGCGTCATGAGTCTGCGAGACGTCAGCAGTGACCTCTTGAGGCTGTGCTGTGAACGCTGAAGAAGGCACGGGCGCGCGCCCCAGGGGCGACGCATCCGCGCCTCAAAGGTTGTGTGGGCCCGGCTCAGCGCCGGCGACGGCGCGAGACCGCCAACCCGGCGCCGAGCAGGACGAGCGTGAGGCTCACCGGCTCAGGCACGTCGGGCGTCCGCGTCAACGACACGTCGTTGATCGCGAAGCCGTTGCCGGTCAGGATGTCGAACTCGATCGCGAAGATGTCGTTGGCGTCGCTGAGCAGCCCGAGGAAGAGCGCGCTGCCGTCGCCGTTCTGGTTGTTCGTTCCCCCGGCGGCGTACCCGAAGAGCACATTCCCGCCCGTGCCGTAGGCGCGAATGGCGCCGATGAAGTTCCCCGCCGTGTTGGACTGGATCTGCGCCCCGGCGCCGCGCTGGCCGGTCGCGAACGTCAGGCGCATGGCCCCGAACACGCCCTCGGCCTCGTCGAGGTTGTAGGTGCTCAGCACGACATCGCTGGCCAGGAAGTCGGCGTTGAAGGTGCTGCCGGCGAACAGCGCGAGCGCGTCAGGCCCGTCGACCGTCACACCGACGCCATTGGTGCTGGTGGTGTTGGTGGGCACCGGCAGGGCGGTCAGGTCGCCACCCAGGTCACTCCAGACCACCGAGTCGGTCGGGTTGAGGGCGGCACGGCTGCTGACGCCGATGACGGCGGCGAAGGACGAGGAGGCACCGAGCAGGGAGACGCCGACGACAAGCGCGGCAAGGCGAACGCGGGAAAACATCGAAACCCTCCGAAGTCGGACCCTGAGGTCCCAGCGCGGCTGGGGCGTCGCGTCGTCCTGGTGGCCGGAATCCACAGTCACGTGGCGAGTGGCCCCACTATCTGCAGGTATTGGGCCAAGGTCGAGATTGAGTGTTTTGGCCCGAACTCTTCATCGGGTATTTCGCGACCGGGAGGACAAGTCGCTGCTGGTTGGACTTGAGTCTGCCGTGAGGGTGACTCTTCGGCCGCCGCACTCAGCGGGCAACGCAGCCTGTCTGGTCGCAACGCAACCGGAGTTCGAGGCCCGGGACGAGTTGCCCGTGGGCGTCGCGGGCGCTGGCGGTGACCTCGAGCGCCGTGCCCGTGTCGGCGACGTCGAGCAGGCCGAACTGGTGGTCGCGCTGAGGGGCGGCCTGGGGGACGCAGACGGAGTCGGAGGACGGATCTTCAGTTAACTTCGCCCCCATTAATGCTTCCTATCCTCCCTACGAGAACATCGAGCTGCCCCTGTCGTATCGCGACGTCAACGTCGCCGACCGCCAGAGCATCGTCGCCGAGATCCTCGATCGCTTCCGAATCGTGGCCAAGAAGGACCTCTACCCGAGCCAGCTGTCCGGTGGACAGGCAGCAGCTGGTCGGCGTGGCCCGTGCGGTCGCGGCAAGTCCGTCGGTGATCCTGGCCGACGAGCCGACCGGCAACCTGCATTCGTCGCAGGCGCGCGAGATCATGGAGCTGTTCAAGCAGCTCAACGATCAGGGCACGACGATCGTCCAGGTGACCCACTCGGAAGAGAACGCGCAATACGGCGGGCGGGTCATCCGCCTGCGTGACGGCTTCCTCGACGAGAGCTGAGGGAGCAGGCCGGTGCTACGATGCCGCACCCGCGGCCACAGCTGTGCTCCGACCGTCGCCGTGGCGTCCATCTCACTGTCGCGAGGGCCTCTCCATGTTCGTGCGTCTGTTGCTGCTGTCGATGCTGATTGTCACGACGACGTCCTGCACGGGAGCACGCTCCGACCGTGACGCGCCGCCCGAGGGCGGTGCTGCGGCGCCGGCCGACGCGGCCGGACCGAGCCCCACGGGCTCCTTCGTCGAAGGCCGGGACTACACGGTGCTGGAGCGCGCCCGGTTCATGGACGACGCCGGCTTCGAACGTCCGGCGGAGGCGTTCAGCGTGCTGCTGCCGCGCGGCTGGAGCCACCAGGGCGGCGTCGTGTGGAAGGGCCTGCAGGAGTGTCGCGGCGAGATGGTGAGCGCGAAGTGGAGCGTCGCCTCGCCCGATGGCGCCATCCGCTTCCAGACCTTGCCGATCCACGCATGGGGCTGGGCGTCCGACCCGATGATGCTGCAGCAGATGCAGATGATGCAGCAGCAGGGTGGCTGCGAGATCGGCAGCGCCATCGACGCCACCCGGTACATGCGCGAGGTGTTCGCGCCGCGCGAGCTGCAGGGCGCCACGATCGTCGATGTCCGCGACAACGACCCCGCCACGCGCGAACTCCGCGACCAGGCCGCGCGCAACATGCCGAAGTTGCAGCAGTACAGCGGCGGTGGGCAGATCGACGTCGAGGCCGACGCTGTCATCGCGCGCCTGCGGTGGGAGGACGGCACCGAGGGGCTCGCGCTCGTCTCCGTGCTCAACTTCATCACGGACATGCCCAACCCGTTCACCGGCGGCATGCAGCGCCTGGTCAACGGCAACGCCACGGAGCGGAGTTACATCCGCTTCCCGGCGGCGCGCCGCGCCGAAGCCGAGACGCTGCTCGCGAACCTGAAGTCGAGCTATCGCACCAACCCGCAGTGGAAGGAGGCGATCGATGGCTACTTCGCGCGGATGCGCCAGCAGCAGGACGTCATCCATCACCAGCGGATGGCGGCCATCGCCGAACAGACGGCCGCCAACGCGCGTGGGCACGCACAGCGGATGGCCGACATCCAGCGGCAGGGCGACGCCAACACCGCCAGGTTCCAGCAGCGCATGGCCGGCATGGACAGCAGCATGCGGAGCTGGGAGGCGACGCAGAGCAGTCAGGACCGCATGCACACGGCCTTCGTCCAGTCGATCCGCGAAGTCGAGACGTGGCAGGGCGGCGACGGCAAGGTCGAGTTGAGCAGCGGCTACAGCCAGGCGTGGAGCCGAAGCGACGGCAGCTACATCCTGAGCAACTCGCCGTCGTTCGACCCGCGCGCCGTGCTGCAGGACCAGGCTTGGCAGGAGCTCAAGCGCGCCAATCCGTAGCACGGGGCTGCCCCTCGGGGACGTGCCTCGGCGTACACTCAGGCACGTCGATTCCAGGGTCGGGCACCAGCCCCGCACGGACGAGATTCGCCAACCGTCGCGGCCTCGTCGCGCTGATGTTGCTGGCAACCGCCGCGTGCTCCGGGGCGCCGCCGGCGCCCCCCGAGGCCGCGACGCCCCCGACCGCCGCGCCCCCGACCGCCGCGTCCCCGACCGCGACTGCCCCAAGCGCGACTGCCTCGACCAAGGACGAGCCGATCCCGCCCACGGCATCGCCGTACGACGCCTTGCCGCCGGGTGTCGGCAAGACGATCGTGCTTTCAACAGCCCGTTCCCCTTCCCGTGGCGCCCGAGCGCGGCCCTCGACGCGTGTAAGTCAGTCTTTGGAGATGGTTCCCGGCTGACAAGAGCGCGCTGGCTGACACACGGGCGTACCCGCCCTGCAAAGGCCGAGAAGTCTCAAGCCGCCCGCCGTCTCCGTGCCACCGTCGCGCCCCATCGAGGAGGCGGCCGTGATCGACCGGATCCTGCGGTATCTGGGCGAAAGAGGGTCCACGCGCCCAGCAGCCATCCGGGCGCCGGTCGCCTCCCCGGCGTCAGATCAGCGGGGTGCGGCCGGGTATCGCGACGGGCTCGACCGGAAGCGGCCCCATCTCGTACCGCGCGGGCCGCAGGTCGAGCTTCGAGGCGTTCATCACCCAGTCCCACTTGAGCGCCCGGCCCGTGTAGGCGCTCATCCGCCCCATGATGCCCGTCATGGTCGCCTCGGCGAGCCTCACGCCCTCGTTGATCGGCGTCTTCTCACGGATGGCGCGCACCAGCGCGCCGTGCATCTCGAGGTCGCCGCTCGATCCGTCGCCGTCGAACTCCCACGGCTTCTCGCCCTTGATGATCGCCGTCGCGCGATCGACGTGGGCCGTGCCCTTCGTGCCGTGGATGACGTTGCCGACGCGGGTGCTGATGCCGCGCTGCTGCGTGGCCATCGCGAACATCGTGAGGCCGTTGGCGTATTCGTAACGCACGGAGAAGTGGTCGAAGATGTTGCCGAACTGCGGCCCGGTCCGGACCTGCCGCCCGCCGAGGCCCTGGCACACGACGGGCGTCGCGCCGGCGACCCAGTTCACGACGTCGAGGTTGTGGACCAGTTGCTCGACGTAGTGGTCGCCCGAGAGCCAGGTGAAGAGCGGCCAGCATCGCACCTGCCACTCCATGTCGCTCCACGCAGGCTGGCGATCGTGGTAGTGCCAGAGTTCCATGTCCCCGATCCACAAGGCCTCGAGGTGTGTCAGGTCGCCGATCCGCCCGTCGCGGATTTGCTGCATCAGCTGGAGGTACTGCGGCGCGTAGCGCTGCTGGGTGCCGACGACGAGCGAGAGCCCCTTCTGGCGGGCCCGCTCGGCCGCGTCGACGAGCGCCCGGACCCCGACCGGATCGACGGCGCCGGGCTTCTCGACGAACAGGTGCTTGCCGGCGTCCACGGCGGCCCCCACCATCTCCGGCCGGAAGCCCGGGGGCGTGAGCAGCATCACGAGGTCCACGTCGTCGAGTGCCAGCACCTTCTTGTAGGCGTCGAAGCCGAGGAAGACGCGGCCGGGGGGGACGTTGACCTTGCCAGGCACCTCGGCCTTCAGCTTCGCGAGCGCCGCGTCCACCTTGTCCTGGAAGAGGTCCGCGATCGCGACCAGTTCGACACCAGGGGCGGACTTCAGGCAGTAGATGGCATCCACGGTGCCTCGCTGACCGGCCCCGACCATCGCCACCCGGACCTTGTCGGAGCCCTGGGCAAACACGCCAGGCACTGGCATCGCCAGGCTCGCCCCCGCCGCCCCCATCACCTTGCCGAACTGCCGCCGCGACACCAAGTCCCGTTCGCCCGTCGTCATGATGACCTCCCGCCCGCCCACAGCCGCAGATCGCGCGCCGCGCCGATTATGGCACCAGGGGAGAACGCGTGACGCTTGATGCCTAACGCGGAACTCGCCGAGCGGTAGAATGCCGCTCGATCCATGACAACCATGAGCCACTCTCACCCGATCGCCCACGGGCCATCGCTGGTCGCCCGATTGCGCGGCGCCGCATTGCTGTGGGGGCTTCTGCTCTCGTCTCCCCTTGCCGCGCAGCCGGCGACTGGCGACTGGTTGCTGGGGCAGGCCGTCGCACGCGCCGCCGTGCATCACGACCCCCAGCGCCGTGAACTGACGATCGGCAACGGCCTCATCTCCCGCACGATCCGCGTCGCGCCGAATGCGGCGACGGTCGGCTTCGACAACCTGACGACACACGAGTCGCTGCTTCGCGCCGTGGCGCCCGAAGCCGAGGTCGAGATCGACGGCCGACGGTACGCGATCGGCGGCCTGGTCGGGCAGCCGAACCTCGCCTACCTGCGCCCGGACTGGGTGGAGTCGCTCACAGCAGAGGCGGGAGCGTTCCAGTTCGAACGGTTCGAGACCGGCGCACCCGTCCAGCGCATGGCATGGACGCGCGCGCGGCACGCGAGCCACAGCGCGTGGCCGCCGCCCGGTGTGTCGTTGACGCTGTGGTTCGTACCCCCTGCGGGTGCACTGCCGGGCGTGACCGTGGCCGTGCACTACGAGCTGTACGACGGCATCCCCCTGCTCGCCAAGTGGATCACGATCCACAACCGCGGCAGCCGGTCGCTCCGCCTCAACAGCTTCAAGAGCGAGATCCTGCGCGTCGTCGAGGCCGAGTCACAGGTCGACCCGAGCCCCGAATGGCAGCGGCCGCGCCTGACCGTGCTGACCGACTTCGCTTTCGGCGGGATGTCGGTCGCCAGCCTGCACCGTGCGGTGTTCTGGACCGACGACCCGGCATACACGACACAGGTCAATTACGCGTTGAAGACGCCGTGCCTGCTCGAAGTGAAGCCGCCGCTCGGCCCGGACGTGGACATCGTGGCCGGCGCAGAGTTCACCGGCATCCGCGCCTTCGAGCTGGTGCACGACACCGACGACCGCGAGCGGCAGGGGCTGGCGATTCGCCGGCTCTATCGACTGATGGCGCCGTGGGCGACGGAGAACCCGTTGATGCTGCACCTGACGTCGACCGACCCGCAGGTCGTGCGGACCGCCATCGACCAGGCTGCCGAGACGGGCTTCGAGATGGTCATTCTCAGCTTCGGCAGCGGCCTGAACATGGAAGACGTGTCGCCAGCCAACATCGCCACGTTCAAGGCCCTTCGTGAGTACGCCACGCGCAAGGGCATCGAGTTCGGCGGCTATTCCCTGCTCGCCAGCCGGCGCATCAGCGACGACCACGACGTCATCAATCCGCGGACGGGCACGACCGGCGGCGCCATCTTCGGCAACTCGCCGTGCCTGAACAGCACATGGGGACAGGACTACTTCGCCAGGCTGAAGACCTTCATCGAGGAGACGGGGTTCTCCGTGCTGGAGCACGACGGCAGTTACCCCGGTGATGTCTGTGCCTCGACGCGGCATCCCGGCCATCGCGGGCTGGACGACTCGCAGTGGACGCAGTATCAGCGCATCACCGAGTTCTATCGCTGGGCTCGCGCGCGAGGGATGTACCTGAACGTGCCGGACAACTACTTCCTGGCCGGCTCGAACAAGACCGGGATGGGATACCGCGAGACGAACTGGTCACTGCCGCGCGAACAGCAGCACGTCCACGCGCGACAGAACCTTTTCGATGGCACGTGGATGAAGACGCCGTCGATGGGCTGGATGTTCGTGCCGCTGGTGCAGTATCACGGCGGCGGTGCGGCGGCGACCCTCGAGCCGTTGCGCGAACACCTGGGCGACTACGAGCAGCATCTGGCCAATGCGCTCGGCTACGGGGCGCAAGCGTGCTATCGGGGCCCGCGGCTGTACGACTCACCGGAGACCAGGGCCGCGGTCGTCAGGTGGGTGACGTGGTTCAAGCGCTACCGCGACATCCTCGAATCGGATGTCATCCACGTGCGCCGCGCCGATGGCCGCAACCTGGACGCCGTCCTGCACGTCAATCCAGCGGTGCCAATCAAGGGGCTGGCGATGATCTACAACCCCGGCGACGCACCGCTGACCCAGGACATCACGCTGCCGCTGTATTACGCAGGCGTGAGCGACACGGCTCTGGTCGCCGAACGGGACGGCACACCGATCAGGATGACGCTGGATCGCCACGATCGCGTCACCGTACGCGCCACCGTCGAGCCGCGCTCGAACACGTGGTTCGTCATTCGTTGACGCCTGGCGACGCAAGGGAGTACATCGCCCGGCGCTCTGGGGACACCCACCGCACTCCGCCCGACCCGAAGGAAAGGGCCGGGGACAGGTCAACGCGTCGGGTTCTTCCAGCGCAGTCCCGGGAATCGCGTGAAGTCGGCATCGGTCGAGTGCAGTTCGGCCTGGTGCTCGATGCACAGCGCGGCCAGGTGCGCATCGGTCGTGAGGTTGCCCGCGGAACCCACCCGCTCGAACAGCCCGAAAAGCACGTCAGCGTGCCTGTCGCCGGGGTGCAGGATGGCGACGCACGGTCGAGCCAGCCACGTCCGCACGTGGCCGCACGCGATCGACACCTCAAGCGGACGGACGAGGATCTGGCGATGAGTGGTCAGGCGGATGAACCCGAGCGCCGTGACCCAGGGAAGACCCACCGGTTGCGTGCCGTTGAGCAGTCCCTCCCACCACGCGCGGGCGGCCGCATGGACCCGCGATTCGCTGTTGTAGGCGTGGATCAGCAGATTCACGTCCGGGACGATCATCGCTCCAGGGTCCGGGCGACGGCCTCGACCTCCAGCTCATCGACGAGCTGATTCAGCCGATCGGGGTCGATGCCCGGCCGCAGACCGAGCGAGTGCGGCTCGACGCTGAAGCGCGAGGCCTTCGGCTGCCTGCCGGTCAGCCCCAGGCCGAGTCGGATGGCGTCGTTGACCAGGGACTTGAAGCTCTTGCCGGTGCGGCGAGCCTCGCTTGCGAGACGTTCGGCAACATCCGGGTCGAGCGTCAGCGTCGTTCTCATGATCGCATCATGATGCCTGCCAGCAGTGATGTCCAGATGCCTGCCTGCGCCGCCCTACCTCGGAGGGAGGGGGCCCGCGCCGGCCTCGAGCTCGCGCACCATGCGGTCGTCGCCGGTGAGCTCCCAGTAGACCAGCGACACCGGAATCATGCCCACCGCGTCGACCTCGTCGAAGAAGCGACGCATGGAGAACTGGTCCCCGAGCTGCCGGGCACGCATGGCGATCGTCTCCTCCATCAACCGGCCCCCCGTGACGTAGCTGGCCCCGTAGCCGGGCTGACGCAGGTAGAGGTGCTGCTCGAAGCCGAGGAGGGGATCGCGGCGCATCCACCCGCGCGGCGTCCAGTTCACGTGGATGTCTCCCGCCTCCGCCATCGTGAGGTCGTTGGCGTGCGCGAAGAGGTTGCCGAGGCCGCGCGCCGCGCGCGTGATCAGCATGATCCACACGATCTCGCGTGAACGCGGGCGGTCGTCGTACAGCCCGGCGTGCATCATCCACTCTTCCATGGACGTCGCCATGCCCTCGGCACGGCTCATCCAGACGTTGTAGAGCAGCGGGCCGCGTCGAATCGGGTTGGTGGTGAGGCCCTCGCGCTGCCGCCAGTTGTCCCACCAGTGGTACAGGTGCGTCCAGAGGGGAATGGGGTCGCGGTGATTGCCCTGCGAGAAGAAATCGCGTGTCGCGGCCGGCACGAAGCCGGGCATGCGCTCGCGCAGGGCCTGCTCCATCCACGGGTGCACGGAGAGCAGGTCCGTACGCCGGATGAAATCGAGGTAGCGCGTGAGGGCGCGGTCCTGGAGGGCCGCGTACGCCTCGGGCGTGGCGGCCGGCTCCAGTGGGGGCAGCGCGCGGTTGCGCTGCTCCTCGAGACGCAGCGCCGCGTGGGCCCGCGCCAGTTCGCGCCGGGTGATGGTGACCTCGTCCTCCCAGGAGAGCGGCACGAGCAAGACGTTGCGCAGGAACCAGGTGTACTGCGCCTTGCCGATGCCCGACGGACCGGTGCGTTTCGGCGACTCGTCGCGCAGCCACTGCGCGAAGGATTCCGTGGCATCTCTGGCCGCGCCGACCGCGGTGGTCAGGGCACGATCGCCGTCTCCGACCAGGCCCTGCAGCCGGCCGAGTGCCTCCGCCTGTTCCTCGAAGGCGCGCACGCCGCCGACCCACAGGTCGCGCGCGGTGGCGCCGGCGAGATTGATCCGGGCCTGGCGCAGCAGCGTCGGGATGGTCTGCAGCGCGCCGGTGAGCCGACGGGTCTCGTCCGGGGTGAGCGGCCGTGGGGTCTCGAGCCGTGTCCGCGGCCAGATCCCGTACTGCCACAGCCGAATCGCGCCATGGATGGTCGGGCCTTCCTCGGCCGGCGTGTCGCTCTCGTCGGTTCTGATCGACGCGTAGTAGGCCGGATCGCGGGCAAACGGCTGGAGCACCGTCAGGTGGTACTCCATGCCGTTCATCTCGGCCCGCACGAGGTGACGGTCCACCTGGTGCGGGATGGACCACCCGGCCGTGTCGAGGGCCCGCAGGCGCTGCTGGAACGCGCGCAGCGTCTGCAGGCGCCTGGCGTTGGTGGCCGGCGTGTAGTCGGGGATGCCGTCCACACGAGGCGGCTCCTCGAACGTGCGCCAGTCGCGAAACAGCTCGAGCAGCGCCCCGTAGGTGCCGCCCTGGGCGTGGGCCGGCGCCGCCAGCGCCGTCGTCAGCGCCAGGACCAGCAGGCAGAGCCGTCGCGTCACACCGTGACGACCTGACCCGTCTGGACGGACTTCTCCTCGGCCTCGCAGATGCGCACGGCGTTGAGGCCGTCCGTGGCGGTGACGATGGTGGGCGGGTGCCCGTGCTGGATGGCGGTCAGGAAGTGGTGCAACTCGCCGACGTAGCCGTCCGGTCCTTCGGGCGTGACGACGCGCGGGTCCTTGCCCTCTTCGAGGATCTGCAGGGCGTTGTCGCCGCGCGCGCTGTCGAAGTCGACCGTCGCGCGCTCGAACATGACCGTGTAGGCCATGCTGAACCCGCTCGCCATCAGCCAGCTGCCCTCGGCATACACCGTGGCCCCGCCCGGCACCATGTACTGGGTGACGACGTGGTCGGTGGCGCCGCTGAAGCGCGACACGCCGGTCGAGAAGACCGCGGTGGGCGTGCCGAAGAGGAACTGCACGAAGTCGGTGTCGTGGACGTGCAGGTCGAACAGCGCGCCGCCGGACTCGCCGCCCTTGAAGTAGCTGTCGCGGCTCCATCCCGGCGGTGCGGACACGCGGCGGAAGCGGGCGGTCAGGATCTCGCCGTAGGTGCCGTCGGCCTTCAGGTCCTTGAGGAAGGCCCAGCCGGGCCAGAACCGCATGCACATGGCCGGCATGAAGAACGTGCTGGCGGCCGCCGCCGCGTCGACGATCTCCTGCGACTGCGCCGAGGTCCGCGCCAGCGGCTTCTCGCAGATCACGTGCTTGCCGGCGCGCAGGGCCGCAATCGTCTGCGGCACGTGCAGGGGGGTCGGCACGCAGAGGTCGATCAGGTCGACTTCGCCGTCGGCGAGCAGGTCCTCGAACTTCTGGTAGGCCCGCACGTCGGGACCGAGGTCCACCGCATCCGAGCCGGCGACGTTGCCGGTGACACCGGCCAGCACGCCGTTGACCGGCAGGCGCACGGCGTCGCAGACGGCGACGATGCGCGCGTTGTCGGGCAGTTTGCGGTACGCATTGATGTGGGTCAGGCCCATGAAGCCCAGGCCCACGACGGCGACGTTGACGGGACGGTCGAGAGGGTTGTCGTTCACGAGCGTGATTAGAACGCACTCGCCGCGTCGAACTCAATCGGCGTGCCCGATCCCGGATCGGCGCGTGACGCTATGATCCGGCCTCAGTCCAGCACAGCCGTCCCGTGCCGTCGCCACTCTCTGGAGCCTTCGTGCGCCTCACCTGCCGTCCTGCCCGCGCCGCCCTCGCACGATACTGCCTCGCCTGGTGTGTGCTGCTGGTGGGACCCGGTGCGATGGCGAGCGCCGACACGTACCCGCGACAACCCGGCGTCGACGCGGTGCACTACGCCTTCCAGCTCACGCTCGGCGACGACACCGACGAGATCCTGGGAGAGGCCGCCATCACGTTCCGCTTCACGGCTGCTGGCGTCACGACCGTGGCGCTCGATCTGGCGTCGCCGGTCGACGGCAAGGGGATGACGGTGGCCGAGGTGACATCGGCCGGCGTGGCCGTGCCCTTCCAGCATCAGGACGGCCGGCTCGTGCTCCGCCTGCCGTCGTCGCCAGGGGTCGGCGAGGACCGCATCGTCACGGTGCGGTATCGCGGGGTGCCGGCGGGCGGGCTGCGCATCCTGCCCAACAAGTTCGGCGATCGGGTCTTCTTCAGCGAGAACTGGCCGAACAACGCCCGCCAGTGGCTGCCGATGATCGACCACCCGTACGACAAGGCGACCAGCGAGTTCCTCGTGACGGCGCCGGCCCGGTACCAGGTCGTGGCCAACGGCCTGCTGCAGGAGGAGGTCGATCTCGGCGACGGGCGTCGGCTCACGCACTGGAAGCAGTCGGTCCCGATTGCCTCGTGGCTGAACGCCATCGGCGTCGCGCAGTTCGCCGTCCATCACGACGGGCTGGTCAAGGGCGTACCACACCAGACCTGGGTCTATCGGCAGGAGCGGGCCGTCGGCCCCGCCTGGTTCGAGCGACGGTCGCGCCAGGCGATGGACTTCCTCAGCGAACACGTCGGGCCGTACGCCTACGAGAAACTCGCCAACGTCGAGGCGGCCGGGTTCAATGGCGGCACCGAGCACGCGAGCGTGATCTTCTACGGCGAGAAGTCCATCCTCGAGCGTCCCGACACGGGGCTCATCGCGCACGAGATCGCCCACCAGTGGTTCGGCAACGCCGTCACCGAGCGCGACTGGGACGACGTGTGGCTGAGCGAGGGCTTCGCCACCTACTTCACGCTGCTGGTCGCCGAGCACCACGAGGGCCGCGATGCGTTCGTCGCCGGACTGACGCGGAGCCGCGAGGCCGTGTTCGCCCTCGAAGCGAAGCACCCCGGCGTCGCCGTGCTGCACGACAACCTGTCGGACATGAAGCAGGTGCTCAACCGGATCATCTACCAGAAGGGGGGATGGACCCTGCACATGCTGCGGCACCGCATGGGCACCGACGCCTTCTGGAATGGCATCCGCGACTACTACCGGCGCTACCGCAACGGCAGCGCCACCACCGACGACTTCCGCCAGGTGATGGAGGCGCATGCCGGGCAGGATCTCCGGTGGTTCTTCTCGCAGTGGCTGTCGCGCGCCGGGTCCCCCGTCGTCGAGGGCCACTGGACCCATGAGGCCGGCTCGCGCCGGGTCGTGCTCGACCTGGCACAGACGCAGCCGGGCGACGCCTATCGCCTGCCGATCGAGGTCGCCATCACCACGGCCGGCATCACCCGCATCGAGACCATCGACCTGACACAGAAGCAGCAGCGATTCGCCCTCGCCGCCGACCAGGCGCCGACGGCGGTGGTGCTGGATCCTGGCACGTGGGTGCTCATGGATGCCCGCGTCACTCGCCGCTAGTCGACGTCGCTCCCGAGGAATCGTCATGACCCGCGTTGCTCTCTTCCTGTTCTCGATCCTGCTTCCGGCCACGCTGCTGGCGCAGACGACCCCTCACCACCAGAAGCACTTCCCGCCGGAGGAGTTCACGGCGCGCTGGGCGACCGTGTACGACAAGATCGGCGATCGCGCCGTGGCCATCGTCCAGGGCGCACCGCTGGCGCGCGGCTTCGCCTTTCCGCGGCAGTCGAACGAGTTCTACTACCTGAGTGGCATCGAGACCCCCGGTGCCTATCTCGTGCTGGACGGGCGCACGCGGCAGAGCACGCTCATCCTGCCGCCGCGTAACGAGCGGCTCGAGCGCAGCGAGGGCAAGGTGCTGTCGGCAGACGATGCCGATCTCGTGAAGCGCCTGACGGGGGCCGACGCCGTCGTCAGCACGAAAGCGATGGGCGAGGAGTGGCTGGCGGCACTGGCCGCGGCGCCGGCGCCGGCCGTCTACACGATGTTCACCCCGGCCGAGGGCACGGCCGAAAGCCGCTTCGAACTCCAGAACGCCAACGCCGCCATCGCGGCCGACTACTGGGATGGCCGCGTCTCGCGCGAAGCCCACTTCGTCAACCTGCTGCGCACGCGGGCGCCGCGGCTCGACGTGCGCGATCTGACGCCGATTCTCGACGAGATGCGCAGCGTGAAGAGCCCGCGCGAGATTGCGCTGATCCGGCGCGCCTCGCAGCTGGCGGGCCTCGGCATCCTCGAGGCGATCAAGAGCACGAAGGCCGGCCTGTACGAGTACCAGCTCGATGCGGCCGCCCGGTACATGTTCCTGGCGGGTGGCGCACGTCTCGAGGGCTACCGATCGATCACCGCGGCCGGCACCGCCAACATCTGGAACGGCCACTACTACCGCAACGACGCGCAGCTCAGGACCGGCGACCTCGTGCTGATGGACTTCGCGCCGGACTACGGCTACTACACGAGCGACGTCACGCGCATGTGGCCGGTCAGCGGCACGTACTCGCCCGTGCAGCGTGAACTGCTGCAGTTCGTGCTCGAGTACCGCAACGCGGTCCTGAAGTTCGTGCGCCCTGGCGTCACCACGAAGCAGATCTACGACGAGGCGCGTGTCGCGATGGCGCCGGTGTTGGCGCGGACGACCTGGTCGAAGCCGGTGTACGAACAGGCGGCGCGCAAGATGGTGGAGACGGGTGGGGGCACGCTGTCGCACCCGGTCGGCCTCGCCGTCCACGACGATGGGCCGTACAACCGGGGGCCGCTGAAGGTGGGGCAGGTCTTCTCGATCGACCCGCAGCTGTGGGTGCCGGAAGAGACGCTCTATATCCGGTATGAAGACGTGATCGCCATCACGTCGGACGGCTACGAGAACTTCACGGAGTTCCTGCCGACGTCGCTGGACGACCTGGAGCGACTGGTGGGGAAGGGCGGCATCGGGCTGCAGGTGCAGCCCGCCGCCAATCCGACCAGGCCGTGAGTCGGCTGGCCGGCTACCAGTTCGAGGTCGAGGTGCGCCGGTTCAGCAGGTAGGCGGTGACGGCCGCGAGGCCGCCGGCGACCACGACGCCGCGGATCACCTTGAGCAGGCTGAAGACCCAGGCGATGCCGAGGCCGAGCGCCGCCCACTGCACCCACCACTCGCCGTCCCAGGTCATCAGATTGATGACCGTGAGGAAGATCACGATGACCGGGGCGATGAACAGGAACTTGAGCGCCTTGAGTGTAGCCACACACCAACCTACGTCGTGGCCGGGCGAAAGTTCGCTAGACCAGCCCGAGGCGCCTCGCCGGCGTCCACGCGTGGCCCGGGAACACCGGTCGCAGGTCCCCGACGCCGAGATGTGACGTCAGCACCTCGCTGAAGACGTCGCGGAAGTCGGTGGTGATGGCCAGGTCACGGCCCTCGACCCGCTGCGCCGTGTCCAGGCCCGGCCAGCGACCGTAGACCCGCCCGCCGCGCACCGGGCCGCCGAGCAGCAGCATGGCGTTGCCATGCCCGTGGTCGGTGCCTCGCGTGCCGTTCTCCGCCACCGTGCGCCCGAACTCCGACATCGTGACCACGACCACGTCCTGCATCCCGGTGCCGAGGTCGGTGACGAAGGCGCCCAGGGTGCGGCCCACGTCGGCCAGCCGCCCGGCCAGCTGCCCCTCGGCACCGCCCTGGTTGACGTGCGTGTCCCAACCGCCGATCTCGGCGTAGGCGACCTCGAGCCCGACGTCGGCCTTGATCAACTGGGCGACCTGCCGCAACGCCTCGCCGAACGGCGACCGCGGGTACGTCGCGTCGGCGGCGGTGCGGGGACCACGGGTCTCGACGTCGCGCAGCGTGCGCATGGCGTCGAAGGCCTCGCGTCCGGTGTCGCGGAGGACCTGGTCGGCGGCTGCGGCGTACTGCGCCTCGAAGGCGTCACCGGCCCGCGCGCCGCTGGTGAGGGCCATGCGCTGGAGGCTGGCCATCGCCAGCACCGGCGCCGAGCCCTGCAGCACGCGCGGCAGTTGCGGCGAGAGGGCCACGGCCCGCATGGCGCCGGCGTGCTCCGCGTCGTGCCGCTGCGCGAGGGCGCGATTGAGCCAGCCGTCCTGCGTGCTCTTGACGCCGGGCGTGCCGGTCTCCATGTAGTCCTGGGCGTCGAAGTGCGAGCGGGTCGGGTCGGGCGACCCGCAGGCGTGCACGATCGCCAGCTGACCGCGCGTGTACAAGGCGTGGAGCGGCGCCAGGCGCGGGTGCAGGCCGAAGTGGCCATCCAGATCCAGCGCACCGCCGTCCTTGCCCGGCGCGGCGATGGCGATCGACGGTCTGGCGGCGTAGTAGGCGCCGTCGCCGTGCGGCACCACCATGTTCAGGCCGTCGACCGCGCCCCGCTGGAACACCACGACGAGCACCTTGCGGCGTCGCGTCGCGGCGGCGGCCGCTTCGGCGAGGAAGTGCGGCGCGAAGCCGAGGCTCAGCAGCGCCACCGCGCCCTGCTTCACGAACACGCGTCGGGAGTGCATGACGCCGGCTCCTATCGTCTCTGGAATTCAGGCGAGCCGAGGATCAGCGCCGCCATCTCTCGCGGCGTCGTCGCTCGCGCAACGGTCGCGAGCGTGGCGGCCGACGGCTCGCGCAGCAGCAGCGCCCGGGCCATCGCCCGGGCCTGCGCCTCGGGTGTGTCGCCCTCGACGGCGGGGAGCGTGGGCGCGCTCACACCACGCATGCGGCCGTGGGTCAGCGCCACGGCGATGTTCATCCGCTGCACCAGCGCGCCGCCGCTCGTCCAGGCGTCGGCTCGGTCGCTGTAGCCCGTCGGCGGCTGCGCGTAGTACGGCGGCATGCCGAGCGACCGCAGTTCCTGCAGCAGCGGGCCGCCGCCGCGGACGTCCGCCTCCAGCACCCGCAGCGCGCTCGCCACGAATTCGATCGGCGTCTTGACCTTCGCAAGGCGCGCCTCGTGCGCCGTGAACTCCGGCGCCGTCACCAGTGCCTCGACGGTGGCGCGCAGGTCGCCGTCGGTGGCGGTGAATCGCGCCGCGACCCGCCGCACCAGCGCCTCCGGCGGGGTGTCGGACACGAATCGCCTCGCGAGCTTGCTCGCAATGTGGCGCGCCGTGGCCGGATGGCGCGCGACGATGTCGAGCACGCGCTCGCCGTCTTCACGGCCGCCGCCTGCGGGAATCACCTGCCCGAGCACCGTCTTGGCCGCCCGGTCGTGTCGTCGCGCATCGAAGAACGCCTCGCCGCCCTGCCGGGGCCCACGAATCGTCCAGCCGGTGAACGCGCGCGCCACCTCGACGATGTCGGCCTGCGTGTAGCCGGCGTCGACGCCCAGCGTGTGCAGTTCGAGGAGCTCGCGGGCGTAGTTCTCGTTGAGCCCCATCGGCCCCCGCCGCGTTCGGCTCCCGGGCGCACTGCTCTGCCAGTTGTCGAGATAGAACAGCATGGCCGGGTGGCCGGCCACCGCGCCGAGCATCGCCCGGAACGACCCGAGCACATGAGGCCGGATGGCCGTCCGCTCGAGGTCGTACGCGTACTGCCGCACGGGCCCCTTGCCCGCGAAGACGTTGAAGTGGTTGAACCAGAAGTCGACCAGCACTTCCTCGAGCTGACGTTCGGCGTCCGTCACGCGCACGAGCTTCTGGGTCACCAGCTCGAGCGCCACCAGCCGCTCCGGACCCGGCCCGCCCGTCCGGCGGGCCATCGTCATCTCTGGCTCGGCCCCCTCGCCCTGGCTCTGCCCTTGCGCCGCCTGCGCGGCGCGCCGACGCTGCTCGGCCGGGATGTAGTACGTCTCGGCGAGCTGCCGGGGTGTCAGCGCCAGCGTGGTCATCGGGGCCAGCCTGGCCTCGAGCGGAACGTCTGGAATCGCGGACGGCCCCAGCTGCGCCGACAGCCACGCGGCGAGCCCGTCCCGCCGCAGACGCTCCACGGTCGCCGCGGTCGCGCCGAAGGTCAGCCGATTCGCGACGTGGACGGCCGTGTCGGCGTCCAGGGCCGGCGCGCGGTCGGCACCGGCCACCGCGAGCGTCGTGGCGGCCAGAAAGCCTGCCACCCAGGGAATCCGTCGCCCGACGATGGAAATGCGTATGGCAGAGCTCAAGGTGTGGCCTCCGTGCTAGGATGCGCCCAATCCCGTCTCTGCGTTCCGCGCCGGAGCCGGTTTCACAGAACTTTCTCGAGACATGCCCGTGCGCCGCGTTCTGCACGGTGTCCTGCTGTGCAGTCTGGTCGTGGGCGCGTTGTCCATGGCGGTGCCAGCACAGGCGCCGGCTCCCGTCCCCCCGGCCGACCCCGGCCGTCGTCCGAGTCGCGTGGTGCTCACGTGGCGCGACGACCCCGCGCGCACGCAGGCCGTCACGTGGCGCACCGACGCCCTGGTGGACGAAGCGTTTGCCGAGCTGGCTGAGGCCAGCGCCAATCCCGGCTTCGCCGCCCTCGCACGTCGGTCACCGGCGCGCACCACGGCCGTCCCGGTCCCGAGCGGCACGGCGTACTACCACGAGGCCCGCTTCAGCGCGCTGCGTCCGGACACCATGTACGCCTATCGCGTCGGCGACGGCGCGACGTGGAGCGAGTGGTTTCACTTCCGCACGGCCGCCGCCGAGCCGGCGCCGTTCTCGTTCATCTACGTCGGCGATGCACAGAACGACCTGCGCTCGCTGTGGTCGCGGGCCATTCGCGCCGCCATTCTCGATGCCCCGCGCTCCCGCTTCGTGCTGCATGCGGGCGACCTCGTCAACGTCGGCGAGAGCGACGACGAGTGGGGCGAATGGTTCGGCGCCGGCAGCTGGATCAACGGCATGATTCCGCAGGTGCCCGCGGTCGGGAACCACGAGTTCGGACGCCTGAACCGCGAGGATCCCCGGCAGCTCACCACCCTGTGGCGTCCGCAGTTCGCCCTGCCCGAGGACGGCCCGGAGGGACTGGCCGAGACCGTCTACTCGTTCGACTACCAGGGCGTGCGCGTCATCGTCCTCAACTCGGTGGCCGAGACCCGCCTGGCCGACCAGGCCGCGTGGCTCGAGTCCCGCCTCAAGGACAACCGCAACCGCTGGACCGTGGTCGCCTTCCACCACCCGGTCTTCTCCGTCGCCGGTGAGCGCGACAACCCGACCATCCGCAACGCCTGGAAGCCGCTCTTCGACAAGTACGGCGTCGACGTCGTGCTGACCGGGCACGACCACAGCTACGGCCGCGGCCAGAACCTCACCGAAGGCGTCAACCGGCGCGACGAGGAGACGGGGACCGTGTACGTGGTGTCGGTGAGTGGTCCGAAGATGTACGAGGTGGGCAAGGCACGCTCGTGGGCCACGCGCACCGGCGCCAACGTCCAGCTCTATCAGGTGGTCAACGTCTCGCCGCAGTCCCTGCGCTTCGAGTCGCGCACCGTCACCGGTCAGCTGTTCGATGCCTTCGAGATCACCAAGGCGCGCAACGGCCGGCGACGCTTCATCGACCGCAAGCCCGAACTGTCCGGGACGTACTGATCCTCCGCCTGCCGGGCTGCCTCACCATGTTGACCCCGTCACGTTTCGGACGCCTCCACGCGGGGTCGGTCGTCCTGCTGCTGGCCTGCCTGGGCGGATGTACGGCCGCCACCCAGGACCTGCCTGCACCGACGCCCGAGGCGCTCGCGCGCACCTGGGACGCCGAGCGGGTGCCGTTGCCGCCCCCACCGCTCGTCACGCACGTGATGGTCGAGGCACAGGTGGCGCGCCTCGTCCGCGACAGCCGCGGCCTCATCACGAGCGACGTGCTGGGACGGTCGGTCGAGGGGCGCGCCATCCACCATCTGACCGTGGGGCGTGGCGCGACGCCGGTCCTGCTGTGGTCGCAGATGCACGGCGACGAGCCCACCGCCACCTCGGCGCTCTTCGACGTGTGTCAGTGGCTCATCACGCATCGGGAGGATCCGATCGTCGCGCGCCTGCTCGACAGCCTGACGATGCATGTCGTGCCGATGCTGAATCCGGATGGCGCCGAGCGCTTCCAGCGGCGCAACGCCCAGGGCATCGACATCAACCGCGACGCGCTGCACCTGCAGACGCCCGAGGGCCAGCTGCTCAAGGCCCTGCGCGATCGTGTGCAGCCGGTGATCGGCTTCAACCTGCACAACCAGAACTGGCGGACGTCGGTGGGGCGGCCGCCGCAGCCCGCCGTCATCTCGCTGCTGGCCGTGGCCTACGACGAGGCCCGGTCCGAGGACGCCCGGCGTCAGCTCACCAAGCGCGCGAGCAGCGTCATCGTCGAGGCCCTGCAGCCGTTCGCCGCCGGCCGCATCGGTCGGTACGACGACGAGTTCGAGGTGCGGGCGTTCGGCGACAACATCACGAAGTGGGGCACGGGGGTGGTGCTGATCGAGACGGGCCCGTGGCCCGGGCCCGATCCCGACCGCATGCTGGTGCGGCTCAACTTCGTGGCGCTGGTGACCGCGCTCGATGCCCTGGCGAGTGGCCGCGTCTCGACGGCCGATCCGCAGGTGTACGAGCGGCTGCCCGAGAACGACTCGAGTCTGTTCCACACGATCGTCCGCGGCGGCACCGTCATCCCGGGGACCGGAGTGGCGCCGTTTCTCGCCGACGTCGGCCTGGCGGGCACCCGCGTGGTGCGCCAGACGCCCGGCGGTCGGGTGCTGCAGTGGCAGGGCAGCATCCAGGACATGGGCGATCTGCGCGTGTATGGCGCGCTCGAGACCATCGATGCGACCGGCCTGTTCGTCGCGCCTGCGTACACGGCAGCTGCCGTCGGCGATGAGGTGACCCTCCCGGCGGGCGGGCCCACGGCGGCCACGCCGAGGATCACCATCGGCGGCGCGGCGCGCCTCTGGCTCCTCCGTGGCGGTGCCGTGCCCGGGCGGTATAGGCTTGAACGCCTCGTCGAGCTGCGCTGACGCCCGACGACAACCCAGACGCGCGCATGTCCGACCCTCCTGCTCCCGACGCGGCGCCCGCGACGACACCCCCTTCGCAAGACCCGTCTGCCCGCGAGAAGGCGGGGGTGAGTGCCTGGGGCGAACTGCTGCAGGCGGCCCGCATCACGGCATGTGAACAGGACCTCGACCTGCGGTACCTGGCGGTGCTCGACCAGTCCCCGGACGGGCAGGGTCTCACCGGGGCGATCGGCAAGCTCGAGACCGAGGTCTTCAGCGGCGAGGTGGCCAGGCGCCTCGTCGCCATCAAGCGCGCCGCCATCGAGAGCAACCGTCCGCGACAGGGTCGTGTGGTCGTCCAGGCCGGCGGGGCGGCACGTTCGTTCGACGTCACGGCGACCCCGCGGCGCGACGAGCACGGCACCATCGTCGGCGTGCTGTCGGTGGCCGTCGAGCTGACCGACGCGCTGCAGGCGCAGGACCTGCGGCGAGCGAGCCAGTCGCGCCTGTCCGGCATCCTCGACTCGGCGATGGACGCCATCATCAGCACCGGGCCCGATCGCCGCATCGTCTTCTTCAACCCGGCCGCGGAGCGCATGTTCGGCGTGTCGGCCGCCGAGGCGATCGGCAGCGAGATCACGCGCTTCGTCCCCCCGGCGATGCGGGACGAGCATGCGGCGCTGATGGACAACTTCGCCGAGACCGGCGTCACGGCGCGCCGCATCGTGCTGAGCGACCTGCGGGCCCACCGCGCCACGGGCGAGGACTTCCCGATCGAAGCGTCGATCTCGCACACCGGCACCGGCGACGATCGCCTGTTCACGATCATCATTCGCGATCGCACCGAGCACGACCAGCTGCAGGCCCAGCTGCTGCAGTCACAGAAGCTCGAGGGCATCGCGCGCCTCGCGGGTGGCGTCGCGCACGACTTCAACAACCTGCTGACGGTGATCCTCGGCTACTGCGAGCTGCTGCGGATGCGGCAGCGCGGCGGGTCCGAGCTCGAGGAGATCAACAACGCGGCGCGTCGCGCCAGCCAGTTGACCCGCCAGCTCCTGGCGTTCGGTCGCCGGCAGGTGCTGCAGGTCGAGACGCTCGACCTCAACGGCCTCATCCGCGGGCTGAACCGCATGCTGCGGCGGATCATCGGCGAGGACGTCGTCCTCGAGACCGACCTGGCCGACGACTTCCTCTGGGTGGTGGCCGACGTCGGCCAGATGGAGCAGGTGCTGCTCAACCTGGTGGTGAACGCGCGCGATGCGATGCCGTCGGGCGGCACGCTGCGCCTCGTCACGCGCATCAGCGATCCGGCGATCGCCCATCCGGGCCTGTCGCCGCGGCAGCTGGTCGAGCTCACGGTGAGCGACACGGGCGTCGGCATGGCCGAGGACGTGCGGACGCGCATCTTCGAGCCGTTCTTCACGACCAAGGGCGATGCCGGCACCGGGCTGGGGCTGGCCACCGTCTACGGCATCGTCACGCAGACGGGTGGGGACATCGCCTGCGACAGCACGCCGGGCCAGGGCAGCACCTTTCACGTGTGGCTGCCGCTCGCGCCGGCGCCGCGGCCGGCCGACGAGGGCGCACAGGCCGAGAGCCGCGCCACGCACGGGCACGAGACGGTGTTGCTGGTCGAGGACGAGGCGCTCGTGCGCGAACTGGCCGCGCGCGCCCTGCGCGAGTACGGCTACAAGGTGCTCGAGGCGCAGGACGTCGAGAGTGCGCTGCGCTACCTCGATCACCAGAGCCTGGCGATCGTCGTCTCCGACGTCGTGATGCCCGGCAGGAGTGGCGACGACCTGTCGACCGAGATTGCGCGCCGCCGCCCGGGGCTGCCCGTGCTGCTGATGACCGGGTACTCGGAGGCCCTGCTGCAGCGGCCGGTCGATCCGGCCCATCTACTGCGCAAGCCGTTCACGCCGACCGATCTCATCGCGAAGATTCGCGCGCTGCTCGACCGTCGGCCGCCCGCATATACTTGATGATCGTGTCTACGTCCGCGTCCGACGCCCGCTGGGATGTGGTTGGCCTCGGGGCCAACGCCGTCGATTTCGTCTACCGGCTGCCGGCCGTCCCGCAGGCGACCGGCACGCTCTCCAAGATGCGGATCAGCCGCGAGACGATCAGCTGTGGTGGTCAGATGACCACCGCGCTGGTCGCCTGTGCCCGCTTCGGGCTGCGCGCCAAGTACATCGGTGCCACTGGCACCGACGACAACGGCCGTCGCATCCGTCGTGAACTGGCGCACCACAGCGTCGACTGCACCGATGCGGTGATCAAGGACGCCCGCAACCAGTACGCCGTGATCATGGTGGACGAGGTCTCCGGCGAGCGCATCGTCCTGTGGGATCGCGACGAGAAGCTGCAGCTGCGCCCGCACGAGATCCCCGAGCGGTCGATCGTCTCGGCGCGGCTGCTGCATGTGGACGATGTCGATCAGGAAGCGGCGATCGTCGCCGGCACGATTGCCAAGACGGCCGGCCTGGTCGTGACCAGCGACATCGATCGCCTGACGCCCCGGACCGAGGCGCTCGTCCGCGCCGTCACCGTGCCGATCTTCGCCGAGCACGTCCCCACCGGTCTCACCGGCGCCACCGACATCGGCACGGCGCTGCGTCAGCTGCGTCAGCTGCACGATGGCCTGCTCTGCGCGACCATCGGCGCCGAGGGCGCCATCGCGCTCGACGGCGATCGGCTCGTCCATTCACCGGGGTTCCGGGTGCAGGCCGTGGACACCACGGGGGCGGGCGACGTCTTCCGCGCCGGTTTCATCTACGGCACGCTGCAGGGCTGGTCCACCGAGCACGTGCTGCGCTTTGCCAACGCCGCGGCTGGCCTCAGCTGCACGCGGGCCGGCGCCATCGGCGGCGTGCCGGCGCTCGAGGAGATCGAGGCGCTGCTGGAAACCGCCCCGGCGTAGGGAGGGGCGCCTGTCCCTCCCATCTCAAGCCACGCGGGATGTCACGCCCAGCTGCTCGGCGACGCGCCTGGCCGCCGCGGCGCCCGAGTGCAGCGCGCCCTCCATGTAGCCCGTGAACGCGTAGGCGCAGTGCTCGCCGGCAAACTGCAGGCGGCCTCCGATGCCATCCCACAGCGTCGCGCCGATGCGCATGATCTGCCCGGGCGCCGGGAACGAGTACGCGCCCTTGGCCCAGGCATCCCCCGGCCAGTCCATGTAGCGCGTCGCGATCACCGAGGCGGGCAGGGCGCCGTACACCGGTGACAGCGTCTGCATGTACCGGCGCGTGCGCTGCTCCGGCGACCACGACCGGACCTCCTCCGCCGCCGGTCCGCCGGAGAAGGCATTGAGGCAGGTGCCGACACCCGGCTGGTTGTCGGTCTGGTGCCAGGTCATCTGCACCGCGCCGTCCGACAGCAGGTCGGGTGACAGCTTCGCCTGTCGCCAGAACTGGCTCTTCACCCGCATCAGGAACTTGATGTTCGAGCCCACCTGCGGGTGGATGTGGGCCGGCAGCACCGGGTCGAACGCGATGCGGTTCCACGTGGCGGGCGGCACCGAGACGATGACGTGGTCCCCCTCGAGCACCTGACCATTCGCCAGGCGCACGGTCACCCCGGACGCGGCCGTCGTGACGTGGGTGACCGGCATGGCGAGCGTGATGCGTGCGCGACCGATCCCATCGGCCAGCTTCTCGGCGAGTTGCTGGTTGCCACCCTTGCAGCGATAGAGCTCCGAGTCGGTCCAGTACGCCTCGACGCCTCCGCCCTTCACCATGGCGAGGTGCCCGAGATAACTCTGCCACTCGGTGCGCACGCCGCTGTCGGCCGTCAGCATCGCGTCGATGGCTCGACGACAGAGGTCCGAGCAGGACAACCCGCGGACCCAATCGCCAACCGTCCTGAGGTCGAGCGCCACGGCGTTGTCGGCCAGCCACGGGCGGTCGGCGTCCAGCAGCGCCCGGGCATCGGTGTTCATCGAGGCGAATGCCGCGTCCATCTCGACGAACAGCGCCTCGGCCCGCGCCCCGGTCACGCGCTGGCCATCGAGGACGAGCGGGGCCTCGAGTCGCGGATCCTCGGTCATGTCGAGCATCTGCAGGCCGAACCGCTTCGCGTACGACTGCCACATGACGTGGTTGGCGCCAATCAGCTCGGCGCCGCCCTCCACCACCTTGCCGGGCACGAAGTCCCTGAAGCTCAACACGCGCCCGCCCACGCGGTTGCGGGCCTCGACCACCTGCACCTCGACGCCCGCGCTCGTGAGCTCGTAGGCTGCCGCCAGGCCAGAGAACCCGGCACCGATCACGATGACGCGTCCACGCTGGGGCACCACCTGGGCGAGACCCCGGTGGCTGAGCAGCAGACCGGCCCCGGCCGCGGCCGATGCCACGAGCATCTGTCGGCGCGTCATCCCGTCGTGGCGACGAGGGGAGTAGCGATCGTGAAGGCGCGCATACAGGGAACGCATCGCTAGTCAGAACGCTCGCGGTCGCCCGCGCGAACGGGCCTGGTGGGGTAGGCCCCTCCTCCGACACGACGCGTTACCATCCGTGGCGTGTCCTCTGACGTGAAGTTCGCGGTGGTCGGGGCAGGCGCGGTCGGCGGCTACTATGCCGCCCGGCTCGCGCGTGCGGGGTTCGATGTCGGTCTCGTCGCGCGCGGCGCCCATCTGGCGGCGATCCGGGCTCGCGGCCTCTGGATCTGGAGTCCGCTCGGCGATCTGGTCGTGCATCCCCGTGCCAGTGCCGATCCGGCCGAGATCGGCCCCGTCCATGTCGTGCTCTACGCGGTCAAGACGTACGACGACGACACGGCGCTGCCGTTGCTGCCGCCGCTGCTCGGCCCCGACACCCTGGTGGTCACCCTGCAGAACGGCGTCTCGAGCGCGGCGCGCGTCGGCGCCGTCGTGGGCCCGGAGCGCGTGCTCGCCGGGCCGACCTACATCGCCACGGCGCTGAAGGCCCCTGGCGTCATCGAGCAGACGGGCACGCACCGCCGCATCGTGTTCGGCGAGGTGGACCCGACACGCGCGTCGCCGGCCGCCGGCGATGCCGCGGGACCCTCCGCGCGAGTGGGCGCGCTCGCGGAGCTCCTCCGCCTGGCCGACATCCAGGCCGAGCCCGTCGCCGATGCCCGCGTGCCGCTGTGGGAGAAGTTCATCTACCTGGCCCCCTTCGCTGCCGTGACCGGCGCGGCCCGCCAGCCAGCCGGCGTCGTGTGGTCCACGCCCTCGCTGCGGGCCACGTTCGAGGCGGCCGTGGCCGAGACCGCCGCGGTGGCGCGTGCCGAAGGGATTGCCGTGGCGCCAGACGTGCTCCAGCGCGTGCACAGCTACATGGAGGCCCTGCCGGCCGGGACGCGTTCGTCGCTGCTCATCGACCTGCAGGCGGGCAAGCGCATCGAACTCGACGCGCTGGCCGGCGACGTCGTGCGACGCGCGTCGGCCCTCGGCGTGCCCACGCCCGTCATGGCGACGCTGGCCGCGACCCTGACCCCGTACCGAGAGGGGAGGTCGGCGCGGTGATCGCTCCGTGACCCTCATCGCCATCGCCGGGGTGATGGCCCTCGGCGCCCTCGGCGGCATGGTCGGCGCCCTGCTCGGGCTCGGCGGCGGGGTCTTCCTCGTGCCGGCGCTGACGCTCGTCTACGGACTGCCCTTCCGCGAGGCCGCCGGCATCGGGCTGATGACCGTCATCGCGACGTCGAGCGTGGTCTCCGCGCAGCGCGTCGGCGACGGCACCGTCAACTTCCGCCTCGGCATCGTCCTCGAGATCGCGACCACGCTGGGAGGCCTCGCCGGGGGCCTGACCGCGCAGGCGCTCTCGCCCCGCACGCTGCACCTGGCGTTCGGGGTGGTCGCGCTGTTCATCGCCGGCGTGATGTTCCGGCAGATCTCGCGACGCGCCGTGACGCCGCAGGGGGACCCGGACGCCGGGTGGCTGGGCGGCGAGTTCTACTCCGACGAACATCGGCGACGCCTCACCTATCGCGTCAGGCGACTCCCGCTGGCGCTGGTCGTGTCGTTCATCGCCGGCAACGTGTCGGGGCTGCTCGGCATCGGCGGCGGCATCCTGAAGGTGCCCGCGCTCAACGCCTGGTGCGGCGTGCCGCTGCGGGTCGCGGCGACCACCAGCTCGTTGATGATCGGCGTCACCGCCGCCGCGTCGGCCCCCCTCTACTACAGCGCCGGAGACATCCCGCCCCTGTACGCGGCCGCCTCGGTGCTCGGCGTGATGGTGGGCACGCGCGGCGGCTTCTGGATCGCGGAGCGCGCCCGCGCCCGCAGCCTCAAGGTGCTGCTCGGCATGGTGCTGGTGTTCGTGGCCGTGATGATGCTGGTGCGCGCATGAGCCCGTTCGAGATCCTGCTCGGACGCACGCTCGGCATCGGTGTGACGATCGCGACGGCGCTGCTGGCCGTCGGGCTGGTGCTCGCCCTGGCCGCGCCGGGGCCGGCGGCCAATCTGCTGCTGCAGATCGGGTTGCTGGTGCTCATGGGCACGCCGATGGCGCGCGTCCTCCTGACCTGCGTGGAGTACGTCCGGGAGCGCGACTGGTTCTTCGCCCTGAATGCCGCGGGCGTGCTCGTGGTGCTCGGCATCACGATCTGGCAGGCCTGGCGGTCGTAGCGCCGCTGACCGGGTCGCCGCCGACGAAACGGTCGCGGACGACGGCCGGCAGCCTGGCGAAGTCCGTTGCCACGATCGATCGCTCGCGCGACCCGAGGCCGTACAGATCGGCCGCCACCACCTGCAGGTCCGCCTGCGCGCGGGCATCATCCGGCTGCCGCATCAGCCGCGCCGTGAGGCGCACGATCCGTCGGCGCCGCGCATCCGCCGACGACACACGGGGCACCGGCACGTGCGCCATGAGACGCGTCGTCACGTGCGCCCCGAGATACCGGCGGACGAACCAGTCGGCCACCAGACTGTTCAACATCCCGCACAGATAGAGTTGCGATGGCAGCCCGATCGTCGTCTGCAGGCAGAAGAGCGTGTGCGTGGTGACACAGCCGGGTGGCAGCAGCGCCGCGATGAGCGATCGCGTGTTGGTGGGCGACGACACGTCGCGGTAGGCCAGTCGCCATCGTCTCCATGGCTCGCCGGGCAGCGCGCGTGCGGCGTCGTCTGGCGACATCCACGCACCGGTGGACGGCGGACGCACGTCGAAGGCCTGCACGTGCTTGCCATCCACCACCGGCAGGCCGCCGGACGGGCGCGGACCCGACCGCCAGGCCTCGCGGTCTTCGGTGGCGTTGAGTTCACGGCCGAAGCGCAGCTGCCACGCGTCGTCACCCAGCGTCGGATGGGCGAGCAGGTGCTGCAACAGGTACAGATCGTCGGCGTGGCGCACGAACGGGATGGCCTCCGCCTCGCCGCTGCCCTGCCTGAGGAGCGCCCGCGAGAGCAGTCGCGGCGCTGCCGGCCGACCGTCTGGCCCCGTCACTCGCGCCGTCGTTCCCTCGTCCACGAGTACGCCGTCGGTCGAGGCCCCCGACGTACCGGTGATCGAGACGATGCGCAGTGATCGATGGATGGGGAAGAGGGCCTCACGGTTGTCGAACACGGTGATGCGATCGACGGCGGCGTGATCGAGCAGGTGCCGACGCAGCGCGGCCGCACCGTGATCGATGAGCACCCCGCCGGGGAGCAGACAGCCGATCCGTCCACCAGGGCGGATGAGTTGCAGCATGCGCTCGAGAAAGAGCTGGTAGCTGTTCACATGGCCACCCGCTCCCCGGTAGAGCCCGCTGTGCCTGACGAACCGCAGCAGCGGCCCCAGATCGTCGCGCTGCGCTGCGCGCTCGTCACCAGTCCCGAGATCGCCGCGCAGCATCTCCCAGGGCGGGTTGGCGATGACCGCGTCGAAGCCGCCACGCCCGGCGTCGAACACGTCCGGAAACTCCAGTGTCCAGTGCAGGCACTGCTGCGCCTGCGCCAGTGCCTGCCAGCGTTCGGCGCAGTGCCGCGCCGGGCTCGACGCGCCCGCGTGCCCCCTCCCGCGCAGCCGCAGGTCGTCGTCTGCGGCACGCCAGGTACCCGCGGTGACCGGTGCGGCATCCATCGCTGCGCCACACCAGGCGTCGGCTCTCGCGCGCCACGCCGCCAGCCCCGCTCGTGATCGCAGCTGCGCAAACGCCCGCGATTTCTCGTGCGCGTCCTCAGCCGAGTCTGTCGGCCTGGCCGTGATCGCCTCGAGTTGGTGCGCGACGGCAGCCGCCTCGTGATGCCACTGCTCGAGGTCGAAGAGGGTCAGCTGTCCCGGGTGTCGCCGATGGCGGAGCCGATCGACACGGGGCGCACGCTGAAGCACCGTGGCGGGTGACGTACCCACCAGGCTGTTTCCCACGCGCAGGTGGGCATCGAGCCACGTCAGCGGTCGGTCGGGCGCCATCGAGAGCAGCCACACGGAGAGCCGCGCGACGTGTACCGCTCGTGCGTTGACGTCCACGCCGTGCAGGCACTGCTCGGCGATGCGCCTCGGCAACGCCTCGCGTTCGGCGCGCGCGACATCCAGCGGCCCGCCGCGTCCCTCACGGACCCAGGCCGCCTCCACGGCCGCCACCAGATATCGCAGCGCGCTGGCCAGCAGGGCACCGCTCCCCATGGCGGGATCCAGGATGCGCAGCCCCAGAATCGCGTCGGACGACGCACCGCGCACGAGGGGGTCGAGGGTGCGTTCGACCAGCAGGTCGGCCATCAGGCGCGGCGTGTAGAACGCGCCGGTCCGCTTGCGCAGCAGCGCGGACCCCGGCGTGCGCACGGCAAGATCGTCCGCTCGCGTGGCGTCGCTCGCCGACGGCGCCATGAGCCGCTCGTACAGCGAGCCGAGGTGCTCGACACCGAGGTGCGTGAAGTCGATCGGTGTCCCGCCATGCCGACCAGCGCCATGCGTCAACTGCGCCAGCATCGCCGCGCAGACGTCATCCGCGAGACGCTCGCCGCGACGAGAGGCCAGCGTTCCGGCGAACAGCGGACCGTTGAGCGCACCGACCGGGACCGCGCCGATTCGACCGCCCGTCCGCCCGAGTCGCGCGATCGCCGCGAGACTCTCATGAACCCCGAGTGGCGGACCACTGGACGAGTCGGCCTGGCGCGCGATGGTGGAGAGGGCGTAGCTGCGGCGATAGGGTGAGTGCCACACCGGCAGCAGCTGCCTGGTCTCGGCAAAGAGCAGGAACAACCACTGGAAGACCATCGCCACGTGGTCGTCGTGGTTGCCGCGGGCGTGGCGCGACAACTGCGCCAACGTGGCCGTGACCCCGTCACGGAGCGACTGCGTCGTCCCCGCCGCCTCCGTGACGCTCGACTCGACGAGGTCATCGATCCACGCGCGCTGCCTGGCGCGCGCCGCCCTCCCGGCGCCCGAGGACTGGCCCAGCAGCCAGAGGGCCTGCCACACGCGGGCGTCGATCGACGCGTGCAAGAGGTCGAACCCGAGGTGGTCGCGCGCATACGGCCGCGTGGCGTCGTACCACCGCCACGCGAGACCATTGCACACGGCCACCCACGCGGCACCCTGCTCGGCACCAAGACGCGTGGCGGCTCGCTGCAGGCCGTCCTGACTGGTGCCCCACGGCAGGGCCACCAGCACCTGCGTCGATGGCCCGAGCATGGCGTTCGCCACGCGCACCGGCACGCCACCGAGTGCCGTCAGCGACTCGGACCCCGGTGACCAGCCCAGGGCATCGGCGCACGGACGCACGAGGTCCGTCCACACTGCCGAGGCGCCGCTGGCCGGACCGAGCGCTTCACTGGCCTGCCGCCAGACGCGCATGCAGCGCTGCATCGCGCGTGTCGCTGCCTCCTCGCGGGTGCCCGCCAGCAACGCCGCAGCCAGCTGTCGCTCCACCACGCGCGCCCAGATCCGGCCTCCGGTCACCCACGGCGCACTCACGACACCGACTCGTCGGTCGAGATCACGGCGATGGGATCGACGGCCACCCACACTTCTGCCTCATCCCGCGCCACTGGCACATGCGGAGCCCTGCGCCCCGCATCGTCGAACAGAGACGATGGCGATGAGCGGTGGGTGTCGGACAAGGAGAGAGCGACGAGGCGCTCCCAGATTGCGAGGCGACGCGCCAGCCGGCGCGCTCGCGCGATGTGGCCGCGCACCACTGCGTGGCGTCGTGCGGCGACCGCCACCTGCCCCCACGCGACCGTCCCGTCGTCGACCAGCAGCATCGGCAGCCGTGCCGCCGACAGCTCGGGTCCACCCGCCACACGCACGGTCACAGCCCGAAGACGACGCATGCCGGCTGGCACGTCGAGCCTGGCGGCGAGACGTCGCCAGCGGCGATGCCGCAGGACGCAGTGCAGGAGCGTGGTCGCCGACGCGGCCGCGTGTGTCGGCGTGGCGGCGGGCGCCTGCGCGCTCGTGTGACGCTGAAGGGTCGCGCGCGCCACGAGCGAACGCCGACAGCGCCGCGGCGCGACGCGTTCCATCCACGCGTCGCCGTCATCGGTTCGGCGGCGCACCCGCTCGAGCGCGTCGATGTCGTCCCGCACGCGGCTGGCCATCACGATGGCGTGCACGCGGCGTGCCTGGCCGTAGCGATCGAGACGCCCGTTCCGCTGCTCCAGCACGCGGGCCGAGGCGGGCACCTCGGCGTGAACGACGAGCCGGCACCGGGCGTGCAGGTTGAGCCCTTCGGCGGCGGCGTCGGTGGCCAGCAGGATGGTGGCTCGCCCAGTCACGAAGGCGTCGATCGCTTCGGTCCGCAGCACATCGGGCTGCTGACCATGGACGACCACGAGTCCGGTGCTCGGCAGCAGTGGTCGGAGCGCACGCAGCGTGTCGAGGAACGCCGTGAAGATCACGACGGGCTGCCCGCAGCGACGGACCAGGCGGCTGACGGCGCGGAGCTTGCGCCCGTCTGGCGGCAGGCGCAGGGTCAGCGCAAGCAACCGGTCGAGCTCACGCCGCTCCGCCTGCGAGTCGGCCCATGCCGGCAGACGCATCAGCGCCTCGTCCTCGGCGTCCTGATCGAATGAAGGCGCGGCGTCGAACAGCCCGGGGAGCGTCGCATCGACCACGGGCGCCGACTCGCCGAGCACGAGCCGTCGACGTTCGAGTGACCGACGCAGGGCCCACGGACACGACGCGGCCCGCCGCCGCAGGACGAGCGCCGGCAGCAGTCCGTCTGCGCCCCGCTCCTGCCGAGCCCGCGCGACGAACGCGTCCAACCGGCCGCACAGTGCGTCGTGCGCACTGTCGAGTCGCACGCGCAACAGGCACGAGCGCCTGGGCGGTCGTGCGAGCACCGATGCCTCGCGTCTCAGCACGGGCATCGGGCGCTCCCCGGCGTGACCGCCGAGCCGACGGAGTGCCTCGGCTGAGGTTGGTCCGCCGGCCGCCGGAGTGGCCGTGAGCAGCACGATGCGCACGCTGCCGCGCGCGACCGCGGCCACCGCTGCCTCGCGTGCCGAACCTGGCGACACGAGATGCGCTTCATCGACCACCAGCAGCGTCCATCGCGTCCGCGCCAGCAGCGCGATCACGTCGGGCTGCCGCAGGAGATCCACCGAGACGAGCCAGCACGCGCCCGCACGGCTGGCAGCCACGAACGCCGGTGCCTGCGCCGCTTCACGCCGCAGCGCGGTGGCATCGAGCACCGAGGGCTCCATCAGGGTGCGCGACCGCAGCTCGCTGGTCCACTGCGCGATCAGGCCAGGCGGCGTGACCACGAGCGTGGCAGCGTCCGGTTCACGCGCGTGGATTTCGTGGATCAGCACGCCGGCCTGCACGGTCTTGCCCATGCCAACGGCATCGGCGACCAGCACGCGACGATGATGTCCCGACAGGATCATCATCGCCGGCACGCACTGCCAGGGCAGCAGCGAGATGGGGAGGTGCGCGACGCGGCCAGGCCACCACGACGGATGCGCGGAGCGTGCGTGCGCGCACGCCGCGCGCACCCATGCCCGACGCGAGACTCGCCGGACCCGCGCACTCACCGCCGTCACCTCGTCCGGCGGCGAGGCGATGAGGCGTGGGCGCTCTGCCTCTCCAGCAAGACGCCACGTCGTGACGTCGCAATCCCGCTGCATGTCGAGGACGCGCCACGCTCGCGCACGACACAGGACGTGCGTGGTCGGCGCGCGACCCTCGGCCTCGGCGGCCGACTGCGGTGGACTGTGCAACATCTGCGATCTCCCCGGAGATGCCGGTTGGCACCTTCTGCACCCTCGCGGCGCGAGATCGCCGATTCATCGAAGGAATCGGTCGATCTCGATCCGAGATGCCTACGGGAAGAGCAAGGGGAATGCCACTTCGGAATGCCGAATGCCGAATGCTGAATGCCGAATGCACGCGGCTGGTGGAGGAGTCGCTACGTCTTCAGCGTGACGAGGGTGGCGCCGAGGTGACTGCGAGGGTCGTCTCCGAACGAGACGACGAGCGGATGCGCGGCCAGCACCTGATGCACGCGTGCGCGCTGCACGCCGATGCCCCGACCGTGCACCAGTCGCACGTCCCGCAGGCCGCCCTCGACGGCGGCCTCGAGATACGCATCGACCACGTCGGCGATGTCGCGTGGTGCGAACGGATGCAGGTCGAACTCGGGCCCGATGGGGACGACGTGGGGGCCATCCATGGGAATGCCGAATGCCGAATGCCGAGTCAGTCCTTCGTGTACGTCGCCGTGACCGTCGTGCGGATGCCGCCGCGCGGCGTGAAGTCACCGATCACCGTCATGCGGATCGGCGCGCACGATGCGACCAGGTCGTCGAGGATCTGGTTGGTGAGTGCCTCGTAGAACACACCCTTGTTGCGGAAGTCGAGCAGATAGTACTTGAGGGACTTCAGCTCGATGCAGGTGGCGTCAGGCACATACGTGATGCGGATCTCGCCGAAGTCCGGCAAGCCCGTCTTCGGGCACATCGACGTGAACTCGGGACAACGCGTGTCGATTTCGTAGGGGCGCCCGGGCCGCGGATTCGGGAAGGTCTCGATACCAGTACCAGCCATGTGCCGAGTGTACATCGGGCAGATTGACGTTTTTTGCCCAATTGACACGTGTTTCGCTTGTCGCTAGCATACCCGCCATTGCGTTTCTTGCCTGAAATCGTGACACGCGCGCCACGAGCTCGAGGCACGCTTCCAGAATTCGCGCGCGTGAAATTGGGGAGACAAGCGGATGGCCACGGCCCAGAAGATGACCAAGTCGGCACTCTTTGCGTTCTTCGCTGACAAGTTCGAGGTGAAGCGCACCGAAGTGCGTGACTGGTTCGACGAACTCGCGGCGCTTGCCGAGAAGGAGATCAAGCGCTCCGGCGAGTTCACGCTCCCCGGCATGGTGAAGCTCTCGGTGCGCAAGAGCAAGGCGCGCATGGGCCGCAACCCGGCCACGGGCGAGCCCATCAAGATCCCGGCCAAGACCCGCGTCAAGGCAACCGTCGTGAAGGCGATGAAGGACGCCGTCATGCCGCGCAAGTAGCCTCGACCCCAGCTGAAGATGGCCCCGCGAGACAGACGTCGCGCGGGGCTTTTTCGTGCGCCGTCGCCGCGATCCGACGCCGGCGCGACGTTCGCTTCACGTCACCGTGATCTTCGTCAGCCGCGGGAACGCCAGTGTGAACTGACTGCCCTCACCCACGGTGCTCGTCACCGTGATCGTTCCGCCGAGCTGCTCGACGATCTTGCGCGAGATCGCCAGGCCCAGGCCCAGGCCGCGACGCTTGGTCGTGACGAAGTCCTCGAAGATCGCATGAATGCGGTCCGCCGGGATGCCGCATCCGGTGTCGCAGACGTGCACCTGCACGGTCTCGTGATCCCCCGTCACCTCGATCCAGACCCGCCCCCCGGGCGGCGTCGCCTGCAAGGCGTTCAGCACGAGGTTGCGCAGCACGCGTCCCAGCGCGAACAGATCGCCCTCGATG
>LNFM01005378.1_pt1 | contig 35250 bp, 19 predicted proteins | sample 596031 | NCBI WGS metagenome assembly LNFM01 (sample SAMN04254537, study PRJNA301005) | activated carbon metagenome | isolation source: dual media filters at the Ann Arbor, Michigan drinking water treatment plant | place: USA: Ann Arbor
GAGGTGCTGGTCCGCGCCGGTCGGCCCGCGCCGATGGTCAAGGCCCTGCTGATGCCCGAGGCGCCGATCGAAGGCGTCATCTCGGACGACCACCGCGCGCTCTACGCCTACTGTAACGCCGTGATGGAGCCGTGGGACGGTCCGGCGGCGGTCTGCGCCACCGACGGCCGCTGGGTGGTGGCCGGCAAGGACCGCAACGGGCTGCGTCCGCTGAGGGTGGCCGAGACCGTCGACGGGCTGCTGATCTGTGGCTCGGAGGTCGGCATGACGGGGATCGCCGATGACCGGATCAAGCGGCGGCTGCACATCGGCGGCGGGCGGATGATCGCGGTCGATCTGGAAGCGGGCGTTCTCTACGACGAGACCCAGACCGTGGATCGTCTGGCGGCGGCGCTGCCCTATCGGCAGTGGCTGTCGAACATGGTGGAACTGGAGCCGCTGGTCGGACCTGGACCGGAGCCCCGGCGCGTTTCGGGTGAGGCCCTGACCCGGTTCCAGGCCGCGGTCGGCTGGACCCAGGAAGACATCGACACCCTGCTGGATCCGATGGCGGGGGACGGCAAGGAGGCGGTGGCCTCCATGGGGGACGACGCGCCGCCGGCGGTGCTGTCGCATCAGGACCGGCCCTTCGCCCACTATTTCCGGCAGGCCTTCGCCCAGGTCACCAATCCGCCGATCGATCCGTTGCGCGAAGCCGGGGCGATGAGCCTGAGGACGCGGTTCAAGAACCTCGGCAACATCCTCGCCCAGGACGAGACCCAGACGAAGGTGTTCGTGCTCGACAGCCCGGTCCTGACCACCGGCATGTATGAGCGGATGCTCGACGGGGTCGGCGCGGGTGCCACTACGGTCATCGACTGCACCTTCCCGGCCGCGGAAGGGGGATTGAAGGCCGCACTGGATCGTGTCCGGGCCGAGGCTGTCGCCGCAGCGCGGGGCGGTGCAGGGCTGATCGTCCTGACCGACGAGCGGATGGGTGAGGACCGGCCCCTGATCCCGATGATCCTGGCCACGGCCGCCGTGCACGGCCGGCTGGTGGACGAGGGGCTGCGGACCTTCTGCTCGCTCGTGGTGCGCGCGGCTGAGGCGATCGACGCCCACGCCTTCGCCGTGCTGGTCGGGGTCGGTGCCACGGCGGTCAACGGCTGGCTGGCGCAGGAGACGTTTCTGGAGCGGCTCGAGGGCGGACGCTATCCGGGCCTGACTCTGCGTGCGGCCTGCCTGAACCACAAGGCGGCGGTCGAGGCCGGCCTGATGAAGATCCTCGCCAAGAAGGGTATCTCGGTCATTTCCGCCTATCGCGGGGCCTGCGAGTTCGAGGCCCTGGGGCTGAGCCGGGCGCTGGTCGCCGAGTTCTTCCCCGGCATGACCTCGCGCATCTCGGGCATCGGCCTGACCGGGATCGAGGCCCAGGTGATCCGCAAGACCGGGCGGGGATTCACTGCCTGGAAGCCCGCGCTGCGCATCGGCGGCTCGCACCGCATCCGGGCGGGCGAGGAGACCCACGGCTGGGACGCCGAGCTGATCCACCGGCTGCAGGACGCCACGACGCGCGGGGACTACGGGCGGTTCAAGGCCTACAGTCGCCGGGTCCGTGAGTTGCCTTCGACGGCGCTGCGCGACCTGCTGGATTTCCGGGAGGCGACGCCGGTCGCGGTGGACGAGGTCGAGAGCGTCCATGACATCCGTCGCCGCTTCGTCACGCCCGGCATGTCCCTCGGAGCCCTGTCGCCCGAGGCGCATGAGACGCTGAACATCGCCATGAACCGGATCGGGGCCCGGTCGGTCTCCGGCGAGGGCGGTGAGGACCCGGCCCGCTATACGCCGCGCCCGAACGGCGACAACGCCAACAGCGCGGTCAAACAGATCGCCTCGGGCCGGTTCGGGGTCACCGCCGAATATCTGAACCAGTGCCGCGAGATCGAGATCAAGGTGGCCCAGGGGGCCAAGCCCGGCGAGGGCGGCCAGTTGCCCGGCTTCAAGGTCACCGAGTTCATCGCCCGGATGCGCCATTCGACCCCGGGTGTCGGACTGATCAGCCCCCCGCCGCATCACGACGTCTATTCGATCGAGGATCTGGCCCAGCTGATCTACGACCTGAAGCAGGTCAATCCGGATGCGCGGGTGACGGTCAAACTGGTGTCGCAGTCGGGCATCGGCGCGGTGGCAGCCGGGGTGGCCAAGGCCAAGGCCGACGTCATCCTGATCGCGGGCCACAACGGCGGCACGGGCGCGTCGGCGCTCGGCTCGATCAAACACGCCGGCATGCCCTGGGAGCTGGGGTTGTCGGAGGCGCATCAGGTGCTGAGCCTGAACGGGCTGCGCGGTCATGTGCGGCTACGCACCGATGGCGGACTGCGCACCGGGCGCGACATCGTCATCGCCGCCATGCTCGGCGCCGAGGAGTTCGGTATCGGCACGGCCAGCCTGATCGCCGTCGGTTGTCTCATGGTTCGCCAGTGTCATTCGAACACCTGCCCGGTCGGCGTCTGTGTCCAGGACGAACGGCTGCGCGCCATGTTCACCGGCACGCCCGAGAAGGTGGTCAATCTGTTCAGCTTCATCGCCGAGGAGACGCGCGAGGTGCTGGCGTCGCTCGGCCTGCGGTCGCTGCACGAAGCGGTGGGGCGAACCGACCTGCTGCGGCAGGTGTCGCGCGGGGATGCCCATCTCGATGATCTCGACCTCAACCCGCTGCTGGTGCGGGTGGGGGAGGGCGAGACGCGCTCCGCCGAGGCGCCCTACAACGCCGTGCCCGACACGCTGGACGCCCGTATCGTCGAGGACGCGGCGCGCTTCCTCGACCGGCGCGAGAAGATGTCCCTGACCTATGCCGTGACCAATACCCAGCGGGCCATCGGGGCGCGCATTTCGTCCCATATCGTGCGGCGATACGGGTCGGATCTGCCGGCGGGCCATCTGACCCTGAAGCTGCGGGGCGCGGCGGGCCAGTCGCTGGCGGCCTGGGGCATGACCGGCCTGCGCATCGAGCTGGACGGCGAGGCCAATGACTATGTCGGCAAGGGATTGTCGGGCGCGGAGATCATTGTCAGGCCGACCGCCTGGGCCGCCGGCGAGGCCCTGATCGGAAACACCTGTCTTTACGGTGCCACTTCGGGTGCGCTGTTCGCGGCGGGTGCCGCGGGCGAGCGGTTCGCGGTGCGCAACTCGGGGGCCACGGCTGTGGTCGAGGGCTGCGGTGCGCACGGCTGTGAATACATGACCGGCGGGACCGTGGTGATCCTCGGCGAGACGGGCTGGAATTTCGGCGCCGGTATGTCCGGCGGCGAGGCCTTTGTGCTTGATCCGGATGGAAGGGCGCAAATGCGCCTTAACGCGGACTCGGTGGTGTGCGGCCCGATCATCGGCGAAGCGAACGAGCGGCTGAGGGCGCTGGTGGTCAGGCACGCGGCGGAGACCGGCTCGCCCCTGGCGCGGCGCCTGATCGAGACCTGGCCAGACGCGGCAATGCGTTTCCGGCATGTGCTGCCCCGCGCCGAGGCCCATGCACCGGCGAAGGCGCTCGAGGTGGGCAAGGCGGCCGCGCGCCAGTAACCCCGTCCGGATCCGCTCCCGTCGTCACGCCGCCGCCCTGCCGATGGCGCTGATCGCCATTCCCCTGGGCTGGCTGACCGACCGTTCGAAACGCACCCGGCTGATGATGATCCTCTCCTGCGGCCCGGTCCGCATGTCGCGACCTCGGGTCTTGATCCAGGTCAGGTGAACCCGACGCGAACTCTGCCAGAGGTGGCGGCTCAAGCCACTCAGGATCCGGCATGCCGCATCGTATCGAACAACTGGCCGCCGAGATCGTGCGTCTTCAGGGCGAACTCGATCGCGAGATCGAAAGCCGCCGCGAGGCGCTTGGCTGGAAGCTCAAGGAGGGAATGGTGGCGTTCGAACACGGGCTGACCGTGCGACACCGGCAGCTCCGCCTCGGCATCGGGACTTTCATGGCCCGTTCCCCGGTCGCCACCATCGCCTCCGCGCCGGTCATCTATTCGCTGATCATTCCACTGGCCCTGATCGACGTCTGGGCCTCGCTCTACCAGGCCATCTGCTTCCGCGCCTACCGGATCCCGCGCGTCCGTCGTTCGCAGTACATCGTCGTGGACCGCGACAGGCTGGGCTATCTCAACGCCATAGAGGCGCTCAACTGCCTGTATTGCGAATACGCCAACGGCGTCATCGCCTATGTCCGGGAGATATCGAGCCGCACCGAACAATACTGGTGCCCGATCAAACATGCGCTGGCGATCACCGACCCGCACCTGCGCTACTATCAGTTCCTCGAATACGGCGACGCCGAAGGCTACCGTGACCGTCTGGAGGAGTTCCGCCGACGGCTGCGGGCCGAGGGCGAACCGCAAGAGCCGTCGGGTCAGGAAGACCCCTCGCCGCCGGCCTGAGGGCGCTCATGCCGGCGGCTCCGCAGCAATACCTAGCGGCAATCCCCTAGGGGCTGCTCCGGAGTATCCGGACGGCACGCCCCGCCCTAGCCTCTCACTTCGTTGAGGGGCCAGCCATGTCGCAGCTTACGTCCATCTTCGCCGCCGAGACGGCCCTTGCCCAGGACTGGGCCGGTGCCGTGCGCCTGACCTTCTATCAGGGCGAAGAGATTTACGCCCAGGGCGAGGAGGCCGATCTCATCTACCGGATCGTCCAGGGCGCGGTCAGGACCGCGCATCTGCAGGCGGACGGTCGCCGGCAGGTCGGGGACTTCTACTATGAAGGCGACGTCATCGGCGTCGAGGTTGGTGAAGGGCACCGCTTCTCTGCGGAGGCCCTGACGGACTGCGAGGTGCTGGCCCTCCGGCGCGCCGGCTCGGCCGCCTATGAGACCGGCCGCGTGCAGCGCATGATCTGGGCGGCTACCGCGACTGAACTGCGGCGGACCCAGTCTCACATGCTGCTGCTGGGACGGGCGACGGCCTGTGAAAAAGTGGCGCGGTTTCTGATGGATATCGCTGACCGATTCCGGGGTGAGTTCGTGACCCTGCCCATGAGCCGGCAGGACATGGCGGACTATCTTGGACTGACCATTGAAACGATCTCCCGCATGCTCGGCCGGCTACAGGCCGATGGGGTGATCGAGTTCTTCGGCTCCCGCAAATACCGCGTGCGCCGCCCCGGCTGCCTCTCAGAGTTGGCGGCCGCCTGACCACCTTCCTTCCGCCCGGAGCCGCACCATGAACAGACTGGCCAACAAGGTCGCGGTGATCACCGGCGGCGCTGTCGGGCTCGGCAAGGCGACTGCCGAGCGGATGGCGGAGGAGGGGGCGGCGGTGGCTATCCTCGACGTGCGTGACGAAGAGGGCGTCGCCCTCGCCGCGGCGTTGACGGCAAGGGGCCTGAAGGCGGCCTGGTGGCGGTGCAATGTGGCTAGCGAGGCTGAGGTGAAGCGCACGCTCGACGACGTCGTCGCGCGCTTCGGAAAGCTCGACATCCTCGTCAATAACGCCGGGATCGCGGGGGCCAGCAAGCCGACGCACGAGATCACCGAGGCCGAGTGGGATCTCGTCCAGTCTGTCAACGTCAAGGGCGTGTTCTTCTGCACCAAACACGCCATTCCGCACCTCAAGGTCGCGGGCGGAGGATCGATCATCAACCTGTCATCGATCTACGGCCTCGTCGGCGGGGCCGACGTGCCGCCCTATCATGCCTCCAAGGGGGCGGTTCGACTGATGTCCAAGACCGACGCCCTGCTCTATGCGCCCGATCGCATCCGGGTGAACTCCATCCATCCGGGCTTCATCTGGACGCCGATGGTCGAGGGTCATCTGGCCAGCCAGGGCGATGTCGAGGAGGGGCGCAAGGCCGTGGGAGCCCTGCATCCGCTCGGCCATATCGGTGTCCCGGACGACATCGCCTGGGGCGCCGTCTACCTCGCGTCCGACGAGGCGGGGTTTGTCACCGGCTCGGAACTGGTGATCGACGGCGGCTATACGGCCCGTTGATGCGCAGGGCCCGGGCTGAATCGGTTCGCCGACCGGTGACCAGAACCCGACTTCAGTCCGCTGGCCGCGACGGACGGAGCGTCCCCGCGAGTTGACGCCAGGCGTCTTCTCCGTCCTTGGCGAACTGGAGGAGGTCGACATCCTCCTTCGCGATGAAACCCCGGGCGACAAGCACATCGAACCGGATCAGGTCTGTCCAGAATGGCTTGTCGACGAGGATCACGGGCACGGGCCGCATCTTGCCCGTCTGCCTCAAGGTCAGGATCTCGAACAATTCGTCCAGCGTGCCGAACCCGCCCGGAAAGACGACGAGGGCATTGGCGCGCATGGCGAGGTGCATCTTGCGCATGGCGAAATAGTGGAAGCGGAACGTCAGGTCCGGCGTCGACCAGGGGTTGGGCTCCTGTTCCAGGGGCAGGCTGATATTGAAGCCGATCGATGGCGCGCCCGCGTCCGCGGCACCGCGATTGGCGGCGGCCATCACGCCGGGACCGCCGCCGGTGGCGATGACGTTGTCGCGGGGCGCGCCCCCACCATCGAGCGCCCCGCCCTCCTGTGAGGCCAGCCGCGCAAAGCGGCGCGCTTCCTCGTACCAGCGGGCGTGATCCGGCGGCCCGTTCTCCGTGATACGGGCGCTGCCGAACACGACGATGGTCGAACGGATGTTCCAGGCACGCAGGGCTTCGTCGGCCTTGGCGAACTCGAGCTGGAAGCGAAGGCCTCGCATCGAATCGCCAAACAGGAACGACGGGTCGGCGGCCGGGAGGCGATAGGCGGGAGAACCGCGCTGCGCTGCGTTTGACGGAAGGTCGCTCATGGCGCGGTCCCCGCCCGTGTCGTGAGCGCCGCTTCCAGACTCCGGATCAGGGCCTGGCGTTCGGCGTCCCCGGGCAGCTGCTGCAGCCTTGTATTCAGGTCGGCGAGGAAGGCCGCGCGATCATTGTGCCAGTCGGGCCGGGTCGCCTGCCCGGGAGCGAGCCGCGCCCGACCCTTTCCGACCGGCTCCGCCCCGTCGCGCGTCAGGGCGTAGACCTCATCCAGACGCGCGGTCATCGACCGGTAGCCCAGTCCGGATATGCGGGCGCCGAGGGTGGCGAGCGCTTCAGGCTCGCCATGGTCGAGGATCACAGCGCCGCCCACGGAGCCCCGCGCCTTGAGCCAGTCGACCAGATCGGTCGCATCCCCATGGCCTGAGTAGTTGTCCAGACTGCGGATGCGGGCACCGACATGGAGGTCCTCGCCCTGGATCCGGACCGCGGTCCGGCCCTCGACCAGTAACCGCCCGAGCGTGCCGGCGGCCTGGAAGCCGGTGATCAGGACCGTGACGTCCTTGCGCCACAGCAGGCGTTTGAGATGGCGCCGGATGCGACCCGCGTCGCACATGCCGCTGCCGGCCAAAATCACATGCCAGCCGGACAGACGCTCCAGGCGGTCGCTCTCCTGCGGTCGCAGCAGGTGATGCAGCCGGGCCTCGTGACGCAACGGCTCGAACGGATTGTCCCCGGAATCCGCGTTCCAGCCCCGCCGCAGAAACACCTCCGTCGCTTCGATGGCCAGGGGCGAGTCGAGGAAGATCTCCGTCGCGAGGTCGGGCTCGTCCTGCATGACCGCCAGCAGGTCCAGGATCAGTTCCTGGGCCCGGCCGATGGCGAAGGTCGGCATCAGCAGGGGACCGCCGGCGGCCTTGGCCGCACGCAGCTCTCCGGCCAGGGCGTGGCGTCGCGCGGAGAGCTCCAGGTCGATCCGTTCCCGGTCGCCGTAGGTGCTTTCCAGGATGATGTGATCGACACCGACCGGACCGGCGGGCGCGGGCAGGAACGGTTGTCGCCCTGAACCGATATCCCCCGAGAACAGAAGTGTCAGCGGGTCCTCGCCATGGCCGATCCGCACCTCGATCGAGGCGGCGCCCAGCAGATGACCCGCAGGCCACCACACGGCCTCGACCCCCTCGAGCACGTCCCGGGGCGTGTTGAACTTTACCGTTTCGAAGAGCCGCAGCGTCGGCTCGACATCCGAGGTCGTGTAGTTCGGCTCGACCCGTTTGATGCCCCGCTGCTCATTGCGACGGTTGAGGTGGCGAACCTCGCTCTCCTGGATGCCGGCGGCATCCGCCAGCATGACTTCGCAGAGGTCCCGCGTCCCCCGCGTGGCGAAGATCGGCCCGCGGAACCCGGCGCGGACGAGCTTGGGCAGCAAGCCGGAATGATCGATGTGGGCATGCGTCAGCAGGACGGCGTCGATGCGGCTCACGTCGAAGGGAAACGGCTCGTAGTTGAGCGCTTTCAGGGTCTTGGGTCCCTGGAACATCCCGCAGTCGATGAGCAGGCGGGATCTTCCGGTGTCGAGCAACATGCAGGAGCCGGTCACGCACTCGGCGGCCCCGTGAAATGTGAGGGTCACGGTCATACCGTCTGATCCAGTGCCGATTGCGGTGAGGTCAGCCGTCGCGTCGGCGCGACGGGGCCGGTGGCCACGATGATCATTTCGATCCCCTGCCGGGCCGCCATCAGTGCGCCAGCAGAAGGCTCGGGCCGTCCTTGCAGGCGAGGAAGGTGCGCGTGGCACCGCCGAAGATGGCCTCGCGAAGGCGGGAATGTCCCCAGGCACCGGCGACCATCAGGGTCGACAACTTGCCTTTGGCCGCGGCGATCAGGGCGGAGCCTGCTTCCGCGCCCTCGACCAGGACCGTAGAACCTTCGCCGACGCCGTGCAGCTTCAGATAGGCGTTCAACAGGTCGGTGTCGGGATCGGCCGCCTCCTTTTCGAGTCCGCTCACGCACTGCAGGATCAGGATCTCGCTGGCCATCGCCAGCAGGGGGAGGGCGGCCTTCACCGCGCGTCCTGCCTGCGGGCTTCCGTCCCAGGCGATGGCCGCTGGTCCTGACAGGGTGTCGGCGTCGTGGCGTGCGATCAGGACGGGCACCCGATCCCCGAGAAGGCATTGGTCGAACATGTCGCGACCGGGGGATTGATCCAGATGCGCCTGGCCGAAGATGACCAGATCGGACAGCGGCGCGGCGCGGCTCAGCATCATCGGCGGTCGCAGGCCGCGGCCCATGACGGACATCCGCGGCGCGCCTTCTCCGGCGCCGAACACGACATCCGCCTCGCCGGCTGCGGTCCTGGCCATAGCCTCTATCCGCGCGTGAATCTCATGTTCCGCGACGACCAGCTCCTCGATCGCCTGCGGGGACAGGGTTGCGCCCAGGGTCAGGCCCAGGGCGATCATGTCGGCGGCGCTGTCGGGGTAGATGGGCAGCACCTCCACCACGCCGTCATGCTGCCGGGCGAGGCTGCTCGCCAGGGCCAGCGCCGGTGCGTCGCCCTCCCGGCCGGCCGCGACGACCATCATGTGTTTCAGGCTCATGGCGCAATCTCCCTTTCGCATGGAGACTGCGCCCACTTTCAGGGTCTGCCTTTGATCGACATCAACTGTGAAGTCCTGCTGGAGGCGGGTACCATCCGCTTCAGGCCGATGCTGTCGACCGCGCTGGCGGCCATGATCGGGGTGCCTTTGTCCTGGACAGAGCCGCCGATTCCGGGCCGCCGGCACCCACCAGAGTCAGGTCGGTGGCGGTTTCATCCCACCTAAAGCGCGTCTCAACCTGTCACGGGCAGGGGAGGGACGCGAAGCCTCGCCGGCCGGCGGTGTCCTCCAGCCGGGAACTCAGGGTCTCAGGGAGATCCAGCCATCTGAGCAACGATCACTCGCCTCAAGGTCAGCCTACAACCTTGGCCATACAGAGCAACTCGCGTTCAAGTTTTCGGGGTCGGCGTTCAAGTTTTCCGCAAAAGCCCGTGTTACGGGCACGCCACGCCATTGCTACCAAACCGTTAACAGGTGCGACGGAGGAGCGTTGGCTGACCGGTCGTGGTTGGGGCTTGGGCGTTCCGATCCTACAGGTCTTTTTGGGTAGGGCGGGCGGTGCAGTGCGCTCCCGTTGTGAGGGGCGTAGAGTTCATGTCGGTTTCCAACAAGCGTTCCATCGCGGGTTCCCGTTCGTCCGCGTCCTCCCCTAAATCCGACCGGGTCACGGGCAGGGCGGTTCGCTACGCCCTTCTGGCCAGCACTGCATTGGTGGGGGTGTTTGGCACCACGGCCGTCGAGGCCCAGGTTCGGCAAATCCCGGCGGGAGTCATTTACACCAATCCGAATGACGACAACTCGTTCGCCGGTAATCTGATTACGTTTGCACCGAACATGTTCGGCTATACGCAAACACAATACTACGTTTCAAACAACGGCGGCGTACAATTTTACGATAACGTATCAGGGTCGGCTTACTTCAACGTATATGGCGAAGATCTTTATTCATTCCCGGGCCGCGTCCTGAGTTATGGAGAATCGGTGATCGAAGGCCGGAATGCCTTGATCATGACGTGGGACAACCTTGGTTATTATTCTGGCGGCGGTGCTAACGCCACGGTGCAAGGCGTGCTTTTCGACCGGAGCGATACGGGCGCCGGCAACTGGGATTTTGAGTTCAACTACGCTTCGATGCGCAATACAACGGTCGGCGGCGACATAAGCTCTCCGGACGGAAGCTTTACTGTCGCTACCGGAAATCGCTTGACGGGCAGCAATGTCGGGACGCCGGGTCGGTGGGTCTATAATTTCCGGTCCAGCATCGTTGGCGACATCACCGGCTCCTCCACTGTCGATCAGTTGAATTCGAGTGCGGTCAATCCACGTTTCGACGGCGGAACGTTGACCGCTTCGGCCCCGTCCACTGTGAGTGCTGGCCTGACTGTCACCAACGCCGGCGGTACGGTGAACACGGGCGGAGCCAATACAGTCAGATTCGACGGCTCCATCAGCGATGATGCCGGCGCCTCGGGCGGGCTGACGGTGACCGGCGGGGGACGGGTGATCCTGGGAGCCGGCAACACCTACACCGGCGGCACCTGGGTGAATGGCGCGGTGCTGCAACTGAATACGACCGCGGCCGCAGGCGCGGGCGTCATCCACATGGTCGATCCGACCATAGATTTCGCTGCGACCGGCACCTACGCCAACGCCATCTCGCTTGAGGTGGCCGGTGGCCAGCAGGCGGCCGATCCGACCGTTCTGAACAATTCGTCCGGCGGCGGCGTCACCCTCACCGGCCGCATCTATGAGACCGCCGGCGTCGGCGGGGCCAACCAGTATGTGACCTTCGCCGGCGGCAACACGACCGTCCTGACCAACGGGGCGAACGCCTGGGGTGGGGTCACCACGGTCAACCCGGGTGTCAACCTGCAGGGTACGACCGGCTCCATCTCGGGCGGCTCGATCGTCAACAACGGCACGCTGACCTACGTCAACACGACCTCAGGAACAGTCAGCCAGAACATTTCGGGTTCGGGTCAGATCAACGTTTCCGGCCTTGGCGCCGGGCAGGCGCTCACCTTCGCCGGCAATCTGACCAACGCCAACGGTATCGACATTCTGGACGGGTCGGCGATCACGAACACCGGCTCTATCACGGCCGCCAACGGGCCCGGCGTCTACTTCAACGCCGGCGGCGGCACCCTCGTCAACGCGGGCACGATCACCGGCGATGCCAGCGCGACCATTGGCTATGGCGTCCAGAACGCCGCCGCGAGCGGCCTGTCCGTCATCACCAACCAGGCCGGCGGCGTGATCGGCGGCGGAACGGGCTCGATCCTGCTCAACGGCGCAGGCAACACCGACATCAACCTGCAGGCCGGATCGACCACCAACGGCCAGATTCTGTCCAACGCGGGCGGCACGCACAATGTCATTGTCGCCGGAATCCTGAACGGTGCCTACAACGCAGCCACAGGCTCAGGCGTCGACAACATCACCCTGGCTTCCACCGGTTCGATGACCAGCGCCAGCCTCGGCGCCGGCAACGACAGCTTCCTGTACCAGGGCGGGACCTTCAGCGGCCTGATCGACGGGGGCTCGGGTACGGACGGTTTCACGTCGAATCTCGGTGCCGGCAACAGCGCCTCGATCAACATGGGCAATCTGGCCGGGTTCGAAACCTATGCCCATCAGGCCGGCGCGCTTACGCTCACCGGCACCCATACCGCTACCGGAGGCAATTTCGGCTGGACGATCGCCAACAACGCCTCGCTGACGCTGGCCGGCGCAATCACCACCAACCTGACGACTGACGGGTTCACCGGCCAAGGCCTCGGTTCGACCCTGACCGTCAACGCCGGCGCATCTTTCGTGGGCTTTGCCGATCGTATCGTCGCCGGAACGATCAACCTGATCAACAACGGCACGCTGGACTCGACCCGGTCGAGGGGTGCCGAGGTCGATGCCGCTTCAAGCATCACCAACAATACCAGCGCTATCCTGCGTGGTATTGACTACGGCCTTTTGATCAACGGCACCGCACAGACCACGATCTTCAACGCTGGCCTCATACAGGGGACCCGGGTCTCCGGCCTTCAGTCCGGTTCGACGGGCGGCCTTCTACTCACCAACAGCGGCACGATCACTTCAGACCGCTTTTATGGCGTGTCGGTCAGCGGCAGTTCGATCATCACCAACAGCGGCGTCATCTCCGCCGGCGCCGCACAGAGCGACGGTCGGGGCCTGGCGACATTCGGCGGCGTCGGCACAATCACCAACCAGGCCGGCGGTGTGATCAGCGGTCTCGGTGGCGGCATCACGCTGTTCAACGGGTCCAACTACGTCGTCGATCTGCAAGTGGGGTCGACGGTTAACGGCGGAGTCCTGACGACATCGAGCGCGCGGGCGAACCTGACGGTGGCTGGAATCCTGAACGGCGGTTTCTCCGCCACAGGGTCCGGCGCGGACGTGATCACCCTTGCCGCGACCGGCGCAATCAACGGGAATGTCAGCCTCGGAGCCGGCAATGACAGCTTCATCTGGCAGGGCGGGACTTTCAGCGGCCTGATTGATGGCGGGACCGGCACGGATGTGTTCAGAAGCGTCCTGGGTGCCGCGGCGGGATCCACCAGCCTGAACAACCTCGCGAATTTCGAAACCTACAATCACGAGTCGGGAAGCCTCACCCTGACGGGTGCGCGCAGCGGCGGGCCGGGCTGGCATTTGCTGGGCGGGACCCTGACGCTGAACGGGTCGCTGACCAACACCGGCGTCAACGGCGTCGGCGTCCAAACGGCGGGCATTACCGTCGAGGGCGCGAACTCGACCGTGAACATCGGCGCGGGCGCGGTCCTGTGGGCCCAGGCCCAGAACGCCGTTCAGGTCGATTTCGTTGAGAATTTCACGCTCAACAACAGCGGCACGGTGGGCGGCGGGACCGGGTTCGCGGGCGTTCGTCTCAATCGTTCGGCGACCATCAACAACCTCGCCGGAGGTCTCATCACCTCGTCCGGCGTCACCGGCGCCTCGGGCATCAGCAACAGCGGCGCGGGCGTCGTCGTCAACAACGCCTCGGGTGCCACGATCACCGGCAACGCCGCCGGTATCGAGAATGCGTTTGGCGTCGAGGCGACCGCCCCGGGCCTGACCGTCTACAACAGTGGCTCGATCACCACCTTCGGCACCAATACGGCCGCCATCTTCTCGAACAGTGGCCGGCTTGACGTGTTCAACCTCCTGGGTGGAACCATCTCCGGGCCCCAGGGTGTGTCCGTCACAGGCGGCGCGGCGACGATCTACAATTTCGGGACAATATCGGGCGGCGTCAGCTTCGGCGGCTCAGGTCTGGCCTCCATCAACAACTACGCTGGCGGCGTTCTCGAAGGCAACGGAGCCGGCGGCGACGCCATCCGGCTGTTCGGCTCCAATACCGCCGTGCTCTTCGTCGAGGAAGGATCGACCGTCACCGGCGACATCGACGCCTCCGCCCACACGGGTTCTGTCCAGACCTTCCTTCAGGGCGCGTTCAACGGTGCCTATATCGGCGGTTCTGACGTCGATAACTTCAATCTGTACTCAACGGCGACCGGTGCCTTCACCCTGGACGGCGGAGCCGGCACGAGCGACGCGGTCAATTTCGTGAGTACGGGCGACAGTACCCGCGGCGGCCCGATCACCAATTTCGAGATCGCACGCTTTGACGGCACGGGAACGGTGACCCTGACCGGGACCAACACCGGTTTCCTCGACTTCTTCGTCAACTCGGGCACGGTGTCGGTGTCCTCGGCCGCCAATATGGGTGACGCGACGGGCCGGGTCAGTCTGTACGGCGGCTCCTTGCAGACCACGGCCAGCTTCGTCTCGAACCGTACCTACCTCACGACCAACCTCTTTGGACAACCGGGCCGCATCGACGTCGGCGCCGGCACCACCCTTGGCATCGCCGGCGGCCTCCAGGGCAACGGCGACCTGATCCTCGGCGGTGCGGGCACCCTGAACCTGCTGACGACGAACAGCGGCTTCAGCGGCGACATCCTTGTGAACGGCAGCGCCCTGCGCGCGGGTGCCGCGGGCGCCTTCGGCACCGGCACTATCCATCTGATCAATCCGACGCTGATCTATGGGGCTTCGGGGACCTACGCCAACAACATCCTGCTGGAGGTCCAGAGCCCTGCGTCGTCCAATCCGGCGACCCTGAACACGGAAGCCGGCGTGACGGCGGTCCTGACGGGAGCGATCGCCCAGGGAACCGGCGCGGGTGTCGATCCCGTGCAGCCGCTGGTCATCGGCGGCGCCGGGCGTGTCGTGCTGACCAACACGGGCAACAGCTGGGCCGGAACCACCACCATCAACGCGGGCGCCACCCTGCAGGGTGCGACCAACACCATCTCCGGCTCGAACACCATCGCCAACGGCGTGCTGGCCCTGGGTCAGCCGCTGTCGGGCACGTTCAGCCAGAACGTCAGCGGCACCGGGACGGTCCAGGTCTTCGGCCTGAATGCGAACGAAACCCTGACCCTGGCGGGCGCCCTGACCAACGCCAACGGCGTTCAGGTGACGGACGCCAGCAGCCTGACCGTCACCGGCTCCATCGCCAGCAGCGTCCAGGGCATCCAGCTCAACGCCGGCGGTTCGGTGACCAATAGCGGCGTCATTCACGCCGGCCTCGACGTGTTCGAGCAAGGCGTGTTCGCCGCGGCAGCGGGCTCAACGGTCAGCAACCTGTCGGGCGGCGTGATCGACGGCTGGCGCGGTGTTGCCTTTAACGGCGCAGGTTCCGCCACCAACAGCGGTACGATCGGTGGTCTCGGCGCTGAAGGCGTCAGCTTCTTCGGCGGCGCCGGCACGGTCACCAATCTGGCGGGCGGGATCGTTTCCGGCTTCAACCACGGCGTCTACAGCGCCGGCGGAAGCCCGTTGACTGTCGTCAACTCCGGTCAGATCCACGGTGGCGGCGGGCAGTTCGAGCAGGGCGTCTACACCTTCGCCGCCAACAGCTCGGTCACCAACAATGCGGGCGGCCTGATCGACGGCTGGCGTGGCGTCACCTTTGGCGGCGGTGCCACGGGCGCCAGCTTGGTCAATGCCGGCACGATCACGGGAACGGGCGACAATGCCGTCAGCCTGTTCTCCGGCGGTCTGGTCGACAACCTGGCCGGCGGCGTGCTCAACGCGACGAGCAACGGCGGCTGGGGCGTCTACGCCATCGGCGGCGTCATCAGCGTGACCAACGCCGGACTGATCAACGCCGACTCCGGCGTGGTCTTCAACAGCAACGGTTTCAGCCAGACCCTGAGCAACATCGGCAGCATCACCGGCCTGCGGGACGGCGTCATGAGCCGGTCCGGGGGCGTCAGCATCACCAACGGCGGAAGCATCACCGCGACCTCCGCCACGCTGGGCCGGGGCATCGCCCTCGTCGGCGCCGGCAACATCATCACCAACCAGACCGGCGGCGCGATCAGCGGCTGGCGCGGGGTTGAACTCGCGACGGGTGCCACCGGCACCACCATCGGCAACGCGGGCACGATCTCCGGGTCGCAGCAGGGCGTGTACTCGAACGCGGCCAGCGTGCTGGTCAACAATACCGGGACGATCACCGCTTCCGCCGGGCAGGGCGTTTACCTGAACGCCGGCGGTTCGCTGACCAACAGCGGTCTGATCAGCGGCAGCAACCATGCCTTTGTCGGCACCGGCGGCGTATCGGATGTCGCCAACCTGGTCGGCGGCGTCATGACCGGCGGGGCATTTAACGCCGTCTATACCGGCGGAGCGGGGTCCGTGATCTCCAACGCCGGCGTGATGAACGGCGGCAATGCGGGCGTCTACACGGACGGCGCTGGCACCAGCCTGACCAACAGCGGCATGATCCGTGTGACCGGCACGACGGCACCGACGGTGATCAGCGGCGTCTACATGGCGGGCACCGGCTCCAGCGTGATCAACAGCGGCCTGATCGAAAGCACCCTGGCCGACGGGCGGGGCGTCTTCCTGTCCGGCGGGACGGGTTCGATCACCAACCAGTCGGGCGGCGTGATTTCCGGCAACGGTGCCGGCGCGGCGATCATCCTGATCGGCGCGGACTACGCCCTCGACCTTCAGACCGGCTCGACGGTGAACGGTCTGATCGATGCTTCGGCCAGCACGGGTGCCAATACCCTGACCCTGGCCGGGACCCTGAACGGCGGCTACGTCGGCGGCACGGGAGCGGATGACGTCACCCTGATCGGCGGCGCCACCCTTGCCGGCTTCCTGATCGGCGGCGACGGCCTGGACAGCCTGGTTCTGGCGGGCTCGGGCGATGGCTCGCTGAACGCCTCCCTGACCGGCGGCTTCGAGTCGCGGATCCTCAACGGTACGGGGTCCTGGACCCTCAGCGGGATGGACAGCGACACCAGCAACTGGACGCTGAACGCCGGGGAGCTGCGCCTGACGGGCGGGCAGGCGGTCAACAATCTGGCGGGGGTCGCGGTCAATGCGGGTGCGGTCCTGTCCGTAATCGACAGCGAGGCTATCGGCGCACTGACCGGCGCGGGCTCCGTCGTGATCAGTGAAGCGCAGGCCCTGGTGGTCGGCGCGGACGACGGCTCCAGCACTTTCGACGGTGTGATCTCCGGCCTTGGCGGCCTGCAGCATGTCGGCTCGGGGACCCTGACCCTGACCGGCGTGAACACCTATACCGGCCTGACCCTGATCCAGAGCGGCACCCTTCAGCTGGGCGCATCGGACGTGATCGCGGATGCCTCGGACATGATGGTCCTGACAGGCGCGACCCTCGACCTGCAGGCGTTTGACGAAACGGTTCGCTCCCTGTCGTTGAACGGGACCCTCGCGGGCACGGGCACCCTGACGGCGGTCCAGTATCAGTTGGACGGTGCGACGGTGAACGCCAACCTTGGCGCGGGGGACCTGGTCAACATTGGCGGCGCTTCAACACTGAGCGGGACGGCGGGTGCGGCCAATGTGTTTGTCCAGGGCGGCAACTTGACCCTGGGCGCTTCGGACCGGCTGGCCGACACCGCCACGGTCTCGGTGGCCTCGGGCGCAACCTTCGACCTCGGCGCCTTCAACGACACGGTCGCCCTGGCCCTGCTGAACGGCACGTTGGCGGGTACGGGCACGCTGACTGCGGGCCAGTACCAGCTGAACGGCGCAACGGTGGACGGCAACCTCGGCGCGGGCGATCTGTTCAACGTCGGCGGCGTCTCGACCCTGACCGGGACGGCAGGCGCGGCCCGGATCTGGCTCAACGCCGGCACGCTGCGGCTCGGCGCGTCCGGGCGTCTGTCTGATACGGCGACGGTCTCGGTGGCCTCGGGCGCGACATTCGCTCTCAACGGCTTCGATGAGCGCATCGGGGCCCTGTTCGGGACCGGCGACGTCAATGTCGGCTCAGGCCGGTTGACCTTCGGCGGAAGCGAGTCCGGTTTCGGTGGGCGTCTGAGCGGAACGGGCTCGCTGGTGCACACCGGCAGTCTGTTCACCCTGGTTGGGGATCATACGATCCGGACGATCAGCAACACCGGCGGCGAGCTGCGTTTCCTCGGCTCGACGACCGGGAATATGTCGATCTCGGGCGGCAGCCTGACGGGGGCCGGCACGATCGGCGGTGCCCTGACGGCGTCGAACGGCGCGATCCTGTCGCCCGGCCTGGCCGGCGTCCAGAACGGCATCGGCGGGTTCACCGCCGGTAGCCTGACGCTGAACGGAGCCACCCTGGCCATCGATGTCCTCGGTCGTTCGGGTGGCAGCCTGATCGACCAGCTGCGCATCAACGGCACGGCCACCCTCACCGGCGGTCTGCTGTCCCCGACATTCCACGGCGGAGCCGCGGACTTCGACTTCTCCACCCGCTATCTGTTCCTCCAGGCCAACAACCTCGTTGGCACGTTCGCCAACGGCGGCGTCTTCACCGCTTCTGCGCAGGAGGGTCTGTTCTGGCGGGTTCGCTACGACCTCGCTCCAAATGGCGCGGTGCTGGAGCTGCGCGAGCTGACCGACTTCGATCCGGGTCTGACCGGGAGCGGGAACGAGCGCGCGGTGGGCCAGGCGCTGAGCCAGGGGCAGCTGGAGGCGTCGGATGATTTCGCCGGCATTCTCAGCCTGATCGCCGGCCTCGACGACGCCGGTCGCACGGCGGCGTTCAACAGCATCAGCGGCGAGTCGCTGGCGGGCATGAGCACCTCCCTGCTCAGCGCCAGCAACAGCTTCCTGGCCTCGGTGCGTGATGGTGGTCTCGGCGCCCGAAGCGATGGCGGCGCGCTGAATTTCGCGGGCCAGATGGGTTCTTCCCGACGGCGCGACAGCATCGCCGACCGGGTCGGCGCCGTGATCAGCGACTTCGATCCGTCAGCGTCCGCCGCACGCGGCGCAGGCGGCTGGGTGGCGGCCTACGCCGCCGACCAGACCCTGGAGGGCAGGTCCGGAACGGCTGACCTCGACAGCCGCCTGAACGGTTTCGGCGGCGGCTACGGCGTCCGCAACGGTGCGTTCAGCCTCGGTGGGGCCGCGGGCGTCACCCGTCTGGAAGGCGAGGTTGTCGCCCGACAGGCTCACTACGAAAGCGATCTGTCGCATGCCGCGGCCTATGTGTCCTTCGATGACGGCGTCTGGGCCGCGGATGTGACGGCCTCGATCTACGGCGGTGATCTGGACAGCCGCCGCGGCGTCACGGTCGGGACATTCACCGGACAGGCGATTGGCAATACCCACGCCGAGGGTCAGGCGATATCGGCCAGTGTCGCGCGCCGCTTCCAGGTCGCCGACAACACCGTGATCGCCCTGGGCGCCGTCGGTACGGCGTCCAACGTCTCGGTCGACGGGTTCACCGAGACCGGCGCCGGCGGCCTGTCGCTTCAGGCCTCGGGCCTGGAGCGGGACTGGCAGTCGCTTCTGGTCAGCGCCCGCGGGACCCAGGACTACCGCGTCGATGGCCGCCGTTTCCGCATCTATGCGGGGGCGGGCGTCCTGGCGACGACCGGGGACCGTCAGGCGACCGGCGACATGCGCTTCACCGGCGCGCCGACGGGCTTCGGGGCATTCACCGTCGAGGCGGCGGAAACGCCGCCCGTGGCGGGCGTCGGCGATTTCGGTCTTGCGGTTGGTCTGGGCGAGGGGCTGACCCTGTCCGCCGGCTATCGCGGCGTGTTCGGCGAGCGGCTGAGGGACAACCAGATCGGCGTCCAGCTGAAGGCCAACTGGTAGCACCCGTCCTGCTTCTCCCGCCCCGCCAGCCAGCTACGGACAGCAGGTTGGCGGGGTCCAGGCCGATCCGCGCCCGGCGGGATGTCACGGTTCGTCAGAAGTCTGCTGCCTGAGGCACCTCCGAAGGCGTGGTGGCGACAGGACTGGTCAAGGCTCGAGCGGGCAGTCACCGCAGCGGCCTTGCAGTCGAATTCCAGCTGGATCCAGGTTGAAACCACCGAGCCCTCCCGCCCCAGCGGCTCGAGGAGCCTGCTGACCATGAGCGGGTGGCGGTGGGCGCAGTCCAGCGACAACTTATCTCCACCAGATGCAGGTACGGATAAGGAACCCGGCTGTCCGCCGGACAAGTCCTGCTCAGCCATGGCGAGGTGGCAAAACAGACGGGCGACGCTGGAACTGCCAGCCCGGTCAGATCAGTCGATGATCGACTCATAGCTGAGCTTGAAGGCGTCGCGGAGCGCGGAGACGCGCCGGTTGTCGAAATCGGCTCCGCGGCATGCGAAGGCGATCTGGCGGGTCGGGGCGTTCTTGCCGAGCGAGATCTGCCGGACGGGATAAGCGTCGACCATGGCGCCGCGCGCCTGCGGGATGATGGAGACGCCCAGCCCGGATGAGACCATGGCCAGAACCGCCTCGATCGACTCGAGCTCGAATTTGGGAGTCATCGAAGGCGCGATTCTGCGCATGTAGGTGGCAGCGACGCGGCCGCTGGTGAGCGAGGTGTCGAACTGCAGCCAGTTGTAGCGCCGGACGAGGCCGGCGAGCGACTCACCTTCGCTGTCGGGCGGCGCCACGAACACGAATGGCTGTTCGGTCAGGTCCTCCCAGTACAGGCGGCTTGACCCGCCGGATGTCGGACGGATCAGGGCGGCTCCGTCCAGGCGGCCGGCCTTGAGTTGGTCGAGCAGTTCGACGGAATCGCCCTGGATCACCCGGACGCTCAATTCCGGATGCCGGCGATTGATCTCTTTCAGGACATGCGGGATCATCGTGGGCTGCAACGACCGGATCGTACCCAGAACCACCCGGCCGGTCAGGGCGATGGTCTGACGGGTGCGGGCGGCCTCGACGGCATCCAGAGCGGCGCGCACGTTTTCGGCCAGTTCCCGCGCGAGCGGCGTCGGCTTCGATGTGCGGCCGGAACGGTCGAACAGCGGCTGCCCCAGATACTCCTCGAGGCGTTTGACCTGAAGGCTCACGGCGCTGGCGCTCAGGCCCATGTCCTCTGCTGCGCCGGCGAAACTGCCGTTCCGGAGGATGGAATCCAGGGTGATGAAGAACTCGAACTTCACGTGAATCTCCCGGGCTGAAAGGCATGCGCAGCGCGCCGACCCCGGTATGCGCCCATGCACGTTGAAAGATGAGATTACCTCATCTTTTGCTGAACGAAACATCACTATTGCTTTAGTGCAGCCGGGTCTACGTCTCTCCATACGGTTCAGGTCCAGGGGGAAACCCCCGCCTGCACCACGACCGACATGTCCGGAGAGGCGCTTGCGGTCAGGAAGGAAATACGGTGCCACACCAACAAGCGATCAAGCTGCTTATCGACGGCGTCTGGGTTCAGGGCGACGGGGAGTCCATCTCCGTTGTCGACAAATACTCGGGCCAGCCGATCGGACTTATCCAGGGCGCCTCGACCGATCAGGTCGACGCCGCGGTCGCCTCGGCGCGCCGTGCGTTCGCGTCCGTCAAGCTTGAGCCCCACGAACGCTACCGGCTGCTGATGCGGGTCGCGGACCTGATCGAGGCCAACCGCGAGGCGCTCGCCGAGCTGATCATCAGCGAGTCCGGCGTGCCCTGGAAGGATTCGAACAATGAGGTCGGCCGCGCCGCCGAGACCTTCCGCCTGTCCGCCGAGGAGGCTCGCCGGCTGGTCGGTGAAATGGTGCCGATCCAGGGCGCAGCCGGACAGTCGCACCGGATGGCGTTCACGATCCGCGTGCCGCGCGGCGTCGTCGGCGGCATCAGCTCGTTCAACTCGCCGCTCAACATGGTCGCCCACAAGGTCGCTCCGGCCCTGGCGGCCGGCAACAGCGTGGTCTTCAAGCCGCCCGCTGCGACGCCCCTGTCCGCCACCCGGCTTTTCGAGCTGATGCTCGAGGCCGGCGTGCCGCCGAGCCTCATCAATCTGGTGCATGGCGATGGCCGGAGCGTCGGTCAGCAGCTCGTCGACCATGAGGGCATCGACTTCTTCACCTTCACCGGCAGCACGCCCGTCGGGAAGCTCATCCGCCAGAGCCGCGGCCTGCGCCCGGTCGCCCTGGAACTGGGAAGCATCGCCGCCACCATCGTCTGCGCCGACGCCGATCTGGACCGGGCCGCCGTGCGTTGCGCCCAGTCGGGCTTCCGCCGCCAGGGGCAGGCCTGCACATCGACCCAGCGCCTCTTCGTCCAGCGGGAGATCCTCGAGACCTTCACCGCCAGGCTGATGTCGGAGGTCGCATCCCTGGTGGTCGGCGATCCTCGCGATCACAACACCGACGTCGGACCGATGATCAGCGAGAAGGACGCGGTCCGCGCCGAGGCCTGGGTCCAGGAGGCCGTCGCCCAGGGCGCGACCCTTCTGGCCGGCGGCCACCGGACCGGCACCGTCCTGCCGCCGACGGTGCTGACGGACGTCAGGCCGGACATGCGGGTGATGTGCGAGGAGATCTTCGCGCCGGTGCTGTCGATCCTTCCCTTCGACACGCTCGATGAGGCCATCGACCGGGTCAACGCCACGGAGTTCGGCCTCGCCGCCGGCCTGTTCACCCGCGACATCCAGCGGGCGCTCGAAGGCGCGGCGCCCTCAACGACGCCTCGAGCAGCCGTGTCGATCTCATCCCCTTCGCCGGGGTGAAGGAAAGCGGCGTCGGCGTCGAGGGCCCGAAATACGCGATCCGCGAAATGACCGAAGAGCGCCTCGTGACGGTGACCCTGTGATGGACGGAACAATGAACGAGCAAGGCGTGACCGGCGCAATCTTCATGGCCCAGTGCCTGAAGGAGGAGGGCGTCGAGAAGGTCTTCGGCCAGTGCGGTCACACCAACTACGCCCTCATCGACGCCTGCCAGAGGCTGGGCATCGAATACATCTCCTTCCGCCACGAGCAGCAGGCGGTCCACGCGGCCGACGCCTACTATCGGGTGTCGAAGAAGCTGGCGGTCATCAACGTCCACCTGTCGCCCGGCCTGACCAATACGGTCACCGGCGTCGCCTCCGCCGCCATGGACGGCACGCCGATGGTGGTGATCACCGGCAACACGCCGTCCTACCATCATCCGCGCGAGGCCCATCAGAGCATGCGACTGCATGCCGACGCCTCCCAGGGCGACATCTTCCGGCCCATCTGCAAGCGGGTCTGGCGCGTCGACGATGCCAAATTCCTGCCCGAGATCATGCACCGCGCCCTGAACATCGCCCAGACCGGGCGGCCCGGCGCTGTGCTGCTCGACATTCCGATGGACGTCTTCTCGCAGAAGATCTCCGCCGCTCCGGTGACACGCTCGCGTCGACCCAACTTCCCCCGCTCCATGGGCGATGCGCAGGGCGTGGCCGAGGCGGCCCGGCTTCTGTCGTCCGCCGTCAATCCGGTGATTTTCGCCGGCAACGGCGTGGCCCTGTCCGGCGCCTTCGCAGAACTCCAGGCGCTGGCCGAACGGCTCGGCGCGCCGGTGGCGACCACTCTCGTGGGCAAGGGCGTCTTCCCCGAGACCCATCCCCTGTCGCTTGGCACCACGGGGATCTGGGGCTCGCGCGTCGCCAACGAAAGCGCCCGCAACGCCGACGTCATCCTCGCTGTCGGCACCGCCTTCGGTGAGGCGGACTGCAGCTCCTGGCGGCCCGAGCATACGTTCAACATTCCCGGAACGGCCCTGATCCAGATCGACATCGATCCGCAGGAGATCGGCAAGAGCTACCCCGTCGATATCGGCATCCTCGGCGACGCCAGGGCGACCCTGGCCCAGCTCGCCGCCGCCCTCCTGGATACGCCACGCCCGACGGCTGCGGCCCAGGCCCAGGCCGCGATCACGGCCTCGCGCAAGGCGGCCTGGCGCGAGGAGCTGAAAGACACCCAGCTGGTCGACACCAAGCCGATCCATCCGGCCCGTCTGCTGATGGAGCTGTCGAAGGCGGCCCCGGCCGACGCCGTGTTCGTGACGGATGTGGGCTGGAACAAGAACGGCGCCGGCCAGCAACTGGAGATCGCCAGCCCGGCCGGCTTCATCACCAGCGGCGGCATGGCGACGATGGGCTATTCGCCCGGCGCCGCGATCGGGGCCAAGCTGGGCGCGCCGGACCGCAAGGTGCTGGGCCTCGTCGGCGACGGCGGCCTGATGTCGGTGCTGGGTGCCCTGACCACGGCGGTCGAGCTGGATATCCCGGTCCTCTGGGTCCTGTTCAACAACTTCTGCTACTCGACGATCCGCACCGTCGGCACGACCTATTTCGACAACAGCTACGGCACCGAGTTCCGGACTCCGGACGGCGAACTCTACAATCCCGATTTCCAGATGCTGGCCAAATCCTTCGGGATCGAGTCGGCGCTGATCGAGGAGCCTGACGACCTCGAAGCCGGCATCAAGGCCGCGCTGGCCAAGGACGTCCCCTTCCTGCTCGAGGTCCGCACCCGCGGCGACGTCCCCATGCCGCGCACCGGCTACTGGGACATCGCCGACTTCCTGGCGCACGGCAATGACTGAGGCGCGCCCCGTTTCCTCCCCCGCGCTGCGCCACCGGGATTACGATCCCGGGGCCGGCGGCCCGCTGGACGGCGTGCGGGTGCTCGACCTGTCGCGGCTGTTCGCGGGCAACGTCCTGACCCAGATGCTCGGCGATTTCGGGGCCGAGGTCGTCAAGGTCGAGCCGCCGAACGGCGACACCCTCCGCGGATGGAAGACGCGCGGCGTCTCGACCCACTGGAAGATCTACGCCCGCAACAAGAAGAGCCTTTGCCTCGATCTTCGTTCGACGAAGGCGCGGGAACTGCTGCTGGATCTGGTTCCGTCGGCGGGGATTGTCGTCGAGAGCTTCCGCCCCGGCGTGCTTGAGGCCATGGGCCTGGCCCCGGAGATCCTGCTGAAGCGCAATCCCAAACTGGTGATCGTGCGCATCTCGGGCTGGGGCCAGGACGGTCCCTACTATCAGCGGCCCGGGTTCGGCACGGTGATCGAGGGCATGTCCGGCTTCGCCTCGATCAACGGCTTCGAGGATCGCGAGCCGATCCTGCCGCCCATGTATCTCGCCGATGGCGTCGCCGGGGTTTACGGCGTCTCCGCCGCGCTTCTGGCGCTTCGGGAGGCCGAGCGGCCCGAGGGCAGAGGGCAGGTCATCGACCTGCCGCTCTATGATCCTCTGTTCGCCCTGCTGGGACCGCAGGCCGCCAATTTCCGGCTCACGGGCGAGACCCGCAAGGCGACCGGCAGCCGGTCCAGCAACTCGGCGCCGCGAAACGCCTACCGCTGCCGTGACGGCAAATATGTCAGCCTGTCGGGTTCGACCCAGTCCATGGCCGAGCGGATCTTCAATGCGATCGGCCGCCCGGATCTCATCCTTGATCCGCGTTTTCGCACCAATGCGGACAGGCTGAACAATGTGGCCGCGCTGGACGAGGTAATCGGCGGCTTCATCGCCGGCTTCGACCAGACCGAACTGGTCGCCCTGATGGAAAAGGCCGAGGTGACCGTCGGCCCCATCTACGACATCGGCCAGATAATGGTCGACCCGCATGTGGTCGAGCGCGAAATCCTCGCTGACTACCCCGATGCCGACATCGGCAGCCTGCCGATGCACCATGTCGTGCCGCGCATGTCGGAAACGCCCGGCTCCATTCGCTATCCGGCGCCGCGACTGGGCGAACACAACCGCGCCCTCCTGGGCGAGCTCGGCATCGGCGACGCCGACTACGAACGACTGGTCGACGCCCGGGTGGCGATCGAGGATCGCGCGCCAGACGTGGGGGCGGAGTCGTGACCCCCGTGTGGCGCTCGCTGCAGTATGTGCCGGCCCACGTCGAGAAATACGTGTCGAGCCCGCATATCGCGGCCGCGGACGCTGTGATCCTCGATCTCGAGGACAGTGTGCCCGCCGACAGCAAGGCGCCCGCCCGGGCCGTGCTCGCCAAGGCCATCCCGACGGTTGCCCAAAGCGGCGTCGACGTGCTGGTCCGGATCAACGACGGCGACATGGCGGCCGAGGACATCGCCGCGGCCGTGCGGCCCGGCGTGTCGGCCCTTGTCATACCCAAGGTGCGCGACGCGGCGGGTCTGAAACATCTGGACCGCCTGGTCGCCGATGCCGAGACGGCGGCGGGTATGGCGTCCGGGTCGGTGCGGTTTGTCGTCCTGATCGAGACAGCGGACGGCTTCCTGGACATGCCCGCCATCGCCCGGGCGACCGGACGGACCGTCGCGATGAGTCTGGGCAATGAGGACTTCGCCCTCGACCTGGGGATGGAGGCCAGCGACGAAACCTTGCTGATGCCGCGCCAGCAACTGGTCATCGTGGCGGCGGCGGCCGGGCTCATGCCGCTCGGTCTTGTCGGCTCCGCGACCCGGTTTGACGACCCCGATGCCTATCGGGCGCTGGCGCTCAAGTCGCGGCGGTTCGGCTACGTCGGATCGAGTTGCATTCACCCGTCGCAGATCGCGCTCCTGAACGAGGCGTTCTCGCCAACCGCCGAACAGGTCGTTGAGGCGCGGCGTCTGGTTCAGGCCGCTGAAGCGGCGGGAGCAGATGGCCGCGGTGCCTTCTCGATCGACGGCAGGATGATCGACGGGCCGATCGTCGCCCGGGCCCGGGCGCTGCTCCGACAGCACCAGGCCATCGAGACTCGCAGGACCAGGGGGGAGGGTTCCTGAGAACCGCGCTTCAGCCCGCAACTTCAACAAAAACAACAGCGGCCCAGAACAATGGAGCCGAAAAACAAGAGAGAGGGAGGAATAGTAATGACTTCGAATAAAAGCAGTAACGACGTCGTATTTCATCGGATCAGCCAACTGGGGTGGCGAGCCGGGCTGATGAGCTCGGTCGCGCTTGCGCTGGTCGCGGTCCCCTCACTCGCGTGGGCGCAGGATTCGACGCGCCCCGTCGCAACGGGCGCCGCTGCTCAGGATGAGGAGGACGCCTCGGAACTCGACGACGTCGTCGTCACAGGGACTGCCATTCGCGGCGTTGCGCCCGTCGGGTCCGCTACGGTCGGCATCTCGCAGGAGGATATCGTCCAGGCACCGGCGCGCGACGCCAGCGCCCTGGTCGCCCGACTGCCCCAGGCTTCCAGCCAGGGCACCACACTGACGTCCAGCGGCGGCCGTGCGGCCGGCGTCAACCTGCGGGGTCTCGGCAACAACGCCACCCTCGTCCTGTTCGACGGCCGTCGCGTGGTTCCCCAAGGCGGCAACGCCCAAGTGTCCGATCCGAACCTTGTTCCCTTCTCCGCGATCGAGCGGGTCGAGGTCGTCACTGACGGGGCTTCCGCCATCTATGGTTCGGACGCCGTCGCCGGCGTGGTGAACTACATCCTCCGCCGGAATTTCGACGGCCTGGAGCTCAGCAGCCGCTACACCACCACCCTGTATGACCAGTACGCCATCGACGGCGTGTTCGGACGCACTTGGGACGGCGGAAGCCTGCTGGTGGCCGGCTCCTATGACACCAATGACAGCGTGGGTCGGGACGCCCGCGACTACATGTTGCAGGACCTGCGCCCCTACGGCGGCAACGACAACCGCTTCATCGGCACCACGGTCTTCCCGGACGAGCGCGGCGCCCTGATCATCGGCAACACCGTCTACGGCCTGCCGGTCACTACTGGCGTGCGACCGACGTCGGCGCAGGTTCTCCCCCTGGCGGGAAACCCCTCGCTGAATGACCAGTCGAACCTCTATGATTTCTACACGGGCCGCGAACGCTATGCCTTCCTGATCAAGGCGCGCCAGGAAATCGCTCCCGGCATCGACGTCGGCTACACCGGAATCTACAACCGGCGGACCAATGAATCCCGCGCCGGCGACGGCTTCGAGCGCATTTCCATCCGGGTGCAGCCAACCAGCCCCTACTATATTCCGGGCATGCCGAGCCCGACGGGCAACCAGACGGTCGTCTACAACTATTCGCTCAACAACCCGGGCACGTCCCGCTCGCAGGACAACCTCGAAGAGACGTTCAACCACTCGATTGACCTGACGGCTCAACTGCCGATGGACTATCGCTTCACCGGCCTGATCACCTACGGCAAGACGGACTCCTGCAATGTCTGCCAGGCCCAGGTGAACACCACGCGGGCCAACGTCATCGCCAATGACCCGTCCTACGGATTCAGCCCCTATCTGACGGGCCGTCAGGCCGCGGCTGACGCGCTCGTGGGTGGTTTCATCCAGCAGTACGATACGGTGCTGTTCGACTCGGTCGCCAAGATCGATGGGTCGCTCTTCACCTTGCCGGCCGGCGACGTCCGGGTGGCGGTGGGTGCCGAGTTCTCGCGCTACAAACTGTATCTGAAGGCCCAGAACACGCTCAACCTGACCAACACCTACCAGACCTCGCGCTTCACCAAGAGCGACCGGGACGTGGTGTCGGCCTTCGGCGAGGTCTTCATCCCGATCGTCGGCGGGGCGAACGCCATGCCGTTCATGGAGTCCCTCGATCTGAGTCTGGCTGTCCGCTACGACGACTATTCGGACGCTGGAACGACCACCAATCCGAAGGTCGGCCTGACCTGGCGCGCCAATGAAGAACTGCTGTTCCGGGCCAGCTGGGGCACATCTTTCCGGGCGCCGACCCTGATCGAGTCCAATCCCGCAACCGTGGGTCAGACCAACCGGGCCTTCATCAGCAACGGGGCCGGCGATCCCGCGATCCCGATCACCAACGTCAGCACCGGCCAGAGCGCCGTGCTGACCCGGACGGGCAATACCGCCGGCCTGCAGCCCGAGTCCGCAGAAATCTGGTCGATGGGCGCCGAGTACAGCCCGAACTTCATTCCGGACCTGCGCCTGAGCCTGACCTACTACAATGTCGCCTACGTCGACCGGATCGAGAACCTGCCGAACCAGACACTGATCCTGGCGAGCCCCGGCAACCTCGCCCTGTACCGCGACTTCTTCATCACCGCGCCCCAGCCCGGCACCTGCGTCAACGGCAACTATGCGACCTACAACCCCGCCTATCTGCCTTGGCTTACCGATCCGAACGCGGTCTTCTCGCCCTCGACGATCAACGACTGTTCGCTGGTGGGCATCATCGCCGGCGGCCGTCTGAACCTCGGCGATGTGCGCCAGAGCGGCCTCGATTTCGCGGCCAACTATCGCCTTGAGACCGACATGGGCGACTTCCGCTTCTCGGGCAGCTTCTCCAAGATCCTGAACCTTGAGAAGAGCATCGTGGCCGGCGGTCCGTTGTTCGATGCGCTGGACACCATCGGCTTCCAGGTCAGCGAACGCGGCCGGCTGGGTGTCAATTTCAACCGAGGCGGCTTCGACGCCAACCTGTCCGCCAACTACGTCGGATCGTATCTGAACAACGCGACCATCACCGTCGGCGGCCTGAGGTTGCCGAACGCGGAGGTGCCGTCGTGGACCACGATCGACGCCGGGATCGCCTATGAGTTCGAAGGCGGCGACTCCGGCGCCTTCGACGGCGTGCGGGCCTCCTTGAGCATCCAGAATATTCTGGACGAGGAGCCGCCGATCGTTCTCAGCGGCGCCACCGCCGTGGATCTGGGCAATCACAACCCGTTCGGGCGGATCTTCTCGTTCGAGATCAGCAAGCGGTTCTAGGCCTCAAGACCGGTCCCGCGCGTTTCCGCGCGGGACCGGCCGATCCAGGAAGGGTCCACCGATGATGACGTCAATCCTCGCCCGTTTCGCGCTCGCTTCTGCGATGGCCGTCCTCATCGTCGGCTGCGCGCACGCACAGGCGCCGGACCCGGCCCCGGCCGCTCCGGCCGTCCGCCCGCAAGGCCCCCCGGATCCCTATGAGGGCCGCAAGAAGCTGCTGGTCGTCGCGGACGTCCGGACGGGCTTCCACCACAACTCGATCAGCCACGCGATGGCGACGATCGAGCAGATGGGACGCGAAAGCGGCTTCTACGTCGCCTTCCTTCGCACGGATTCCCAACTCATCACCTCGGAGCCGATCGTCGGCACCGGTGCGCGATATGCCGGTCGTCAGATCAACGCCCGCAACCTCGACTATTTCGACGCCATCTTCTTCCTCGGCAGCGGGGAGGGGACCCTGACCGACCAGCAGAAGGCCGACCTGCTCGCCTTCGTCCATGATGACGGCAAGGGCTTCATCGGCGGCCACGCCTCGACCGTAGCCTTCTACAACTGGCCCGAATACGGCGAGATGATCGGCGGCTTCATGGACGGCGAATTCCCGGTCCAGCCCATGCAACTGATCGTCGAGGACCCGGAATTCCCCGGCACCCGCGATTTCCCGACCACCTTCACGGACCAGTACCAGTTCCTGAAAGCGCCCTATGACACCGGCGACGTCCACACCATCCTGCGTCTCGACCCGGCCCGGCTGACGGCCGAGCAACTGGCCCGGCGGCCGGATGGCGACTTTCCCGTGGTCTGGGCGCGGAACTATGGCCGCGGCCGGGTCTACATCTCGACCTTCGGCCACCTTGACGATCCGTGGGACCAGCCGGCGGTCCGCGAGCTCTACCTTGAAGGCATCAAATGGGCGCTGGGCCTCACCGATGCCGACGTCACACCCGACACCCAGCCCCAGTAGAGAGACGGAGCAAGCCATGAAAACGACCATGATGAAGGGTGTCGGCGCGAGCCTGGCGCTGGTCCTGCTGGCCGGTTCACCCGTCCTGGCCCAGACCCTGCCGACCGATCAGTGGCCGAGCTACGGCCAGAACGCCGGCAGCACCAATTTCTCGCCGCTGGACCAGATCACTGCTGAGAACGTCTCGACCCTCCGGCGGGCCTGGACCTTCAACTATGGCGGCGGCACCGACAATGAGGGCGACCGCGGCCTGAATTTCCGCTGGGAGGCCACCCCGCTGATCATCGGCGGCGTGATGTATGTCTCGACGCCGTCCAACCCGGCCATTCCGGATCTCAAATCGACGATCACGGCGCTCGAACCCGAGACCGGGCGGGTGATCTGGAGATATGAGTCCGACCGCAACATCCACGGCCGCGGCCTGGCCTACTGGCCGGGGGACGGCGAGGTCGGCCCGCGGCTCTTCTTCGCGACCGAGCAAGGATACCTCCGCGCTCTCGACATGGGCACCGGTCAGCTGGCCGTCAGCTTCGGTGAGCAGGGCGAGATCGACGCCTATGTGGGGGTCGCTTCAGAGCTCGTTGGTGAGACCCGTCGGGACACCTGGAGCATCCCCAATCCGGCGTCGATCTATCGCAACCTGGTCATCACCGGCGCCCGGCCGGGGGAGGCGGGGCCTCCGGGACCGCGCGGCGACATCCGCGCCTGGGACGCCCGGACCGGCGCCCTGGTCTGGACCTTCCACACCGTTCCGCAGGAAGGCGAAGCCAACAACGACACCTATTCCAATGACGAATGGCGCGACCGCAGCGGCGCCAACGTCTGGTCGACCATGACGGTCGACGCCGAGAACGGCATCGTCTTCGCGCCGGTCGGCGATCTGAACGGCCGCGCCGCCGGGCCTGAACTCTATTCGGCCAGCCTGCTGGCGCTGGACGCCGCCACCGGCCAGCTCAAATGGTTCTTCCAGATGACCCACAAGGACCTGTGGGACTGGGACCAGCCGACGCCGCCCGTGCTGGTGGATTTCACCGCGAACGGAGAGACCGTTCCGGCCGTCGCCCTGACCGGCAAGCAAAGCCTGTTGTTCGTGTTCAACCGGCTGACGGGTGAGCCCCTGCACGAGGTCGAGGAGCGGCCGACGCCACGCAGCGATGATCCCGCCGATCTGGCCTGGGCAACCCAGCCCTTCCCGGTCCGTCCGGGTCCGCTCGCCCGGACCAGCATGACGCGCGATGAAATCCCCAACATCACGCCGGAACAGCACGCCTACTGCACCAGCTTCTGGGACCAGAACAACATTCTGAGCACGGGTCTGTACGGCCGTCCGCTGCTGACCCGCGGCACCTTGAGCTTCCCCTCAACGCTGGGCGGCCCGAACTGGGGCGGCCCGTCCTGGAGCCCGCAGACCGGCCTGTTCATCGTCAACGTCCAGAACATGGGCCAGTACCGCGCCGCCGGCCCGGCCGGCCGTGGCTTCGGCGTCGGCAACGGTCCCCGTCCGCCCGCGCCGGCGGCCCGACCCGCGGGCGAAGCCGGCGCGCCGCCGGCGATCGTCCAGTCGGGCTTCAACTTCCGGGTCGATGCCAACACGGTGCTGCCCTGCACGCCCACGCCCTGGGGCGAGCTGGTGGCGGTGGACATCAACAGGGGCGAGATCGCCTGGCGCGCGCCGCTGGGTTCGATCCCGGGGCTCGGCGCCGAAGGCGTCGATCTCGGCGCGCGCAATCTGGGTGGCAACATCCAGACCGCGGGCGGGCTGGTCTTCATCGGTGCCACCAATGACCGCCAGTTCCGCGCCTACAACTCGCGGACGGGGGAACAGCTATGGTCCGTCGAACTGGATGCCAGCGCCCACTCCACGCCCATCACCTACATGGGCAAGGACGGAAAACAGTATGTCGTGGTGGTCGGGGCGGGCGGCACCGCCGTCGGCTCGCGGCGCATGTCCGACACCCTGAACGCTTTCGTCCTTCCCTAGGAACGCCCGGGCGGCGGTGCCCCTGACGGGGTGCCGCCGACCACCCGCGCGCCTGTCGCGCAGCGGGTCACTGTAAGAGGATTTCGACCATGGACTCCGCCGCATCCGCCGCGCCCCGCAGGACGAACGCCCGCTATGGCGTCCTCGCCCTGATCGCGATCGGCACCATGATCAACTACCTGGATCGCTCGCTGCTCAGCGTGGCTGCGCCCTCGATGACGGCGGAGCTCGGCATCGGCGCGGCGACCATGGGCATCCTGTTCTCGGTCTTCTCTTGGAGCTATGCGATGGCCCAGATCCCGGGCGGCGTGCTGCTCGACCGGTTCGGCGTGCGTCTGACCTATTTCTGGTCCGTCACGCTCTGGTCGATCTTCACCCTGCTGCAGGGGCTGGCGACCAGCCTGGGAGCCCTGCTCGGCTTCCGGTTCGCGCTGGGCGCGGCCGAGGCGCCCTGCTTCCCGGCCAACAGCCGGGTGCTGGTCAGCTGGTTCCCGCAACATGAGCGGGCCCGGGCCAACAGCGTCTATACGGTCGGCATGTATTCGGGGATCGCCTTCCTGAGCCCCGTGCTGTTCTGGATCACGGCAACCTGGGGCTGGCGGGCGCTGTTCATCATCGCCGGTGCAGTCGGGCTGGTCTTCGCCGGCATCTGGTTGCTGCGCTATCGCGAACCGCAGGAGAGCCCCAAGGCCAACCTGGCCGAGCTGGACTACATCACCGCAGGCGGCGGCATCGCCGCCCAGGGCCGCACGCCCTTCGCCTGGAAGGATGTGGCCTGGCTGCTCAGCAAGCGTCAGATCCTCGGCGCCTCGATCGGCCAGTTCGCGACCAACGCCACGCTCGTCTTCTTCCTCACCTGGTTCCCGACCTATCTGGTCACCGAGCGCGGCATGCCCTGGCTCAAGGTGGGCTGGGTCGCCGTCCTGCCGTTCATCGCCGCCTCCATCGGCGTCCTGATCGGCGGGCAGCTGTCCGACCGTCTGGTCAAACACAGCGGCTCGGCCACGTTCGGCCGCAAGCTGCCCATCGTCGGCGGCCTGTTGCTGTCCTCCACCATCGTCCTGGCGGCCTTCCTCGAAAGCGACGCCATGGTGATCGCCGTCATGTCGATCGCCTTCTTCGGACAGGGCATGTCAAACCTCGGCTGGACCCTCATTTCGGATGTCGCTCCCAAGCGTCTCGTTGGACTGACTGCAGGGGTGTTCAACTTCTGCACCAACCTGGCCGGCATCGTGACGCCGATGCTGATCGGCTTCATCGTCGCGGCGACCGGCTCGTTCCTTGGCGGTCTGGCCTTCATCGGCGTGATGGCCCTCATCGGGGCGCTTTCCTACACGTTCCTCGTCGGCAAGGTCGAACGCATCATCGAACCGGCCGACCGCCAGCCGGCCGCGGAGGGAGTGTGAGTCGGGCCAGACCCGAACGCGCTCCGCACAGTAATCCCCCAGTCAGGAAGTTTGAGATGACGACCCCGAAACGCGAACACAGGTCAGGCTGGCGCCGGGTGGCTGGAGTCTGCGGCGCCGTGCTGATCACCTCGGCCTGTTCACCTGCAGGGAGTTCCGCGCCCGCGCCGGTGCCTGCGGCTGCCCCTGCGGCGACATCGGCTTCGGGCTTGCCTGCACAGGTCGTCGCGGCCCCGGCTCCGGCGGCTCCGGTTGCCCCGATGGCTTCGGAGCCTGTCGCGACGCGCCCCGTCGTCCGGCCGCCAGCGCCGTCGCCAGCCGCGCCCGCGTCGCCGCCTGCGCCTGCCCTTCCGGCCCCTCCCGCGACAGTGACTCCCGTCAGAGCCGGCCTTCCCGCGGGACCGGGACGTGAGACGGTCCAGCAGGTCTGCACGGGCTGCCATGCCATCGGCATGGTCACCGCAAACGGCCGGACATCCGACGGCTGGGCCGAGATGATCGAACGGATGATGGGCCTCGGCATGGAGGCCAGCGACGAGGATCTCCAGACCGTGCACGCTTACCTGACACGAGAGTTCCCGCCGCGACGGGCGAACTGACCCAGGCCCGTTCGGGCCCGGTTCCCCTGCGGCCAGTTGTTGAGTGAGTGAGAGATGACCAATTCGCTGTTGGCCGGACTGGGCGGCGAGGACCGGATGGCTCTCATGGCCGTCGGACAGAAGCGATCCTTCTTGCGGGGCCAGTTGATCGGGGCCGCCGGCGGGCCGATCAATGCGGTGTTGTTCGTCGAAAGCGGGTCTGTGGCCGCGACGGTTCCGCTGAAGAACGGCGAGGCCGTGGAGGTCTTTTCAATCGGCGATGAGGCCGTCACGGGCGGCTGGGGCGGACAGACCCACGGTGCCTATCGTCTGGTGACGAAAGCTGACGTCACAGGGCTGGCCGTCGACATTCGAAGCCTGGCCGCTATCACCGAGCGACGCAGTGCGGTTCGGGCCGCCCTGCTCGACTACGGAGTCCGGCTGTCCGTCGAACTGGCCCAGAACTCGGTCTGCAATCTCGCCCATCGCACCGATGAGCGGCTCGCGAAATGGCTGCTGCGGCAACACGACCGGCTGGGCGCGGCGCCCGTTCAGGAGACCGTGGCGGGTGTCGCACAGATCCTCGGCGTGCAGCGCAAGGCGGCCCGCGGGGCCTTTGATGCGTTCCGGGAGGCCGGCGCTATCGAAACCACCAGAGGGGCGATGGTGATCAATGACCGCGCGGTCCTCGAAGCCCGCGTCTGCGAGTGCTACGACGCCTCCCGGTCGGTGCGCGACAGCCGGATGGCGGCGTCGCTTGAATGCCGTCAGGTTGCGGCCGGCGGCGGACGCCGGGTGAGTGGGATGGCATGATTCAGGACGGACCCCAGGACCTCGAGGATGTTGTCGTGACCGCGGCGCGACTGCCTCCGGCGGCCGGCGAGGCGGCCTTCTCGGTGATCCGGCTCGACGGCGCGCTGCTCGATCGCGCGACCCGACTGGACGAGGCGCTGGCCACCGTGCCGGCGGTCTCCCTGTTCCGGCGCACCTCCAGCCTCGGGGCCAATCCGACCACCCAAGGGATCAGCCTGCGCGCCATTGCGCCGTCCGGCGCGGGACGAACCCTCGTCACCCTGGACGGTGTCCCGCTCAA
>LNFM01005411.1_pt1 | contig 35199 bp, 28 predicted proteins | sample 596031 | NCBI WGS metagenome assembly LNFM01 (sample SAMN04254537, study PRJNA301005) | activated carbon metagenome | isolation source: dual media filters at the Ann Arbor, Michigan drinking water treatment plant | place: USA: Ann Arbor
GCCGCCAACCTGGCCCTGGCCCTGGCGGCCGAGGGCGCCAGCGTGGGTGTGCTGGATGCCGACATCTACGGCCCCAGCCAGCCCATGATGCTGGGCATCAACCGCCGCCCCGAAAGCGACGACGGCAAGACCATGGAGCCGCTGGAAAACTACGGCGTGCAGGTCATGTCCATCGGCTTCCTGGTGGACCAGGACGAAGCCATGATCTGGCGCGGCCCCATGGCCACCCAGGCGCTGGAGCAGCTTTTGCGCCAGACCAACTGGAAAGACCTCGACTACCTCATCATCGACATGCCCCCCGGCACCGGCGACATCCAGCTCACGCTTTCCCAGCGCGTGCCCATGACCGGCGCGGTCATCGTCACCACCCCGCAGGACATCGCCCTGCTCGATGCCAAGAAGGGCATCAAGATGTTTGAAAAGGTGGGCGTGCCCATCCTCGGCATCGTCGAGAACATGGCGGCGCATGTGTGCAGCAACTGCGGCCATGTGGAGCACATCTTTGGCGCCGACGGCGGCAAGAAGATGGCGGCCGAATACAACATGGACTACCTGGGCGCGCTGCCGCTGGACATGAGCATCCGCCTGCAGGCCGACAGCGGCAAGCCCACCGTGGTGGCCGACCCGGATGGCGACGTGGCCAAGATCTACAAGAAGGTGGCGCGCGACGTGGCGGTGAAGATCGCGCAGCAGGCCAAGGACTTTTCGAGCAAGTTCCCGACGATCTCGATCAGCAAGAACACCTGACCTCCCGGCGGCGCCTGGCTGGCCCATGAACCTGCTCGCCTCCCTGCGCTACCTGGTGGCGCTGCACGAGCACCGGCACTTTGGCCGGGCGGCGCAGGCCTGCCACATCACGCAGCCGGCCCTGTCCAATGCGCTGCGCGCGCTGGAGCGGGAGTTTGGCGTGGTGGTGGTGCGCCGGGGGCGCAGCTTTGAGGGCTTTACCCCCGAGGGCGAACGCGTGCTGGCGTCAGCCCAGCGCATGCTGCACGAACACCAGGTGCTGCAGCAGGACCTCAGCAGCGACGCTGCCCGGCCGCGCGGCACGCTGCGGCTGGGCGCAGTGCCCACCGCTATGCCCATCCTGGCGCGGTTTGCAGCGCAATTGCAGGCGCGGCATTCGGGCATCGTGCCGGTGGTGCTGTCGATGAGCTCGCAGGCGCTGGAGGCCGGGCTCGACAACATTTCGCTGGACCTGGCCCTGGGCTACACCGACCGCATGCCCGCACGCGGCGCGCAGCTGCAGGCCTGGCCGCAGTATGTGGAGCATTACTTCTTGCTGCGCCGCGCACCGCCTGCCACCGATCAAAACGTGCGCGGGTTGCAGATAGGCCCGCCCATCGGCTGGGCCGACGCTGCCCGCCTGCCGCTGTGCCTGCTCACGCCCGAGATGCACAACCGCAGCCTGGTCGACGGCGCCTTTCGCAGCGCGGGCGCCAGCGTGCAGCCGGCCATGGAAACCGATTCCGTCCTGACACTGGCGCTGAGCGTGGTGGCGGGCGGCGTGTGCAGCGTGCTGCCCGGCGCCCTGGTGGACGCCGTGCGCGGCCACGACGGGCTGGAGGCCCTGCCGCTCACCGGCCCGGTGCTGACCACCCCCATCGGCTTCATGTCGCACCGGCAGGTGCAGCCCACGCGGGCGCTGGATGCGGCGCTGGCCCTGGCGCAAGACGATGGCTGGCTGCAGCACGCCGCCGCGCACAGCGGTCTGCTGCAGCCGGGCTGACACCCGGGCTGCTTGGTCGCCCGAAAGTTCATTCAAAAGATTGGCTTCGGCGCAGGGTTTGATTACTTTTGGTGATCGACCCATGTGCGCAATCAATTTGACGCGGACCGATGGCGGGCCGGACACTGCGGCGGCGCCCGGGCTCAGTACGGGCGCCTTGAACAGAACCGCCCCGCCATGCACCTCGCCCCCGAAGCCCCCACCGTAGCCGCCGTGTCAGTCGCCGACATGCGCGAGCGCATCCGCCGCAAAAGCCACCTCAAGGGCCGCCAGCCCGACCACGCCGCCATGGCCGAGGTGGCGCCGCTGCTGGGCCCGCGCCCGGCGGGGGGCTACCGGCGCGACCTGCTCATTGAATACCTGCACCGCCTGAACGACCACTTTGGTGTGCTGCACGACCGGCACCTGGTGGCACTGGCCAGGCAGATGAACCTGCCGATGGCCGAGGTGTATGAGGTGGCCAGCTTTTATCACCACTTTGAAGTCGTGCGCGGCGAGGATGCCGTGGCCCCGCGCCTGGTGCTGCGGGTGTGCGACAGCCTGAGTTGCAGCATGGCCGGCGCACGCGAATTGCTTGAAGCACTGCCGGCACGGTTGAAAGCCGCCGGGCAGGGCGATGTGCAGGTGCAGGCCGTGCCCTGCGTGGGCCGGTGCGAACAGGCCCCCGTGGCGGTGGTGCACCAGTGCCCGGTGCCGCACGCCACGGTGGCCAGGGTGCTGGAAACGGTCGATTTGATGCCAGATCGGGCGCAAGCCGTTCACGCACCATCCCTGGCAGCTATCAATTTTGATGTGGCTGCGCTGGCTGGGCACAGTGTTCCGGCGCAGCCGGAAGGCATCACTCCCGCCCACACCGACCTGGCCACTTACCGTGCACACGGCGGCTACCAGACGGCTGCCGCCCTGGTCAACGGTGAGATGGATGCCGAGGCGGTGCTCGCGGCCATGGAAGACTCCGGCCTGCGTGGCCTGGGCGGGGCGGGCTTTCCGGCCGGGCGCAAATGGCGCATCGTGCGCGAGCAGCCTGCCCCACGGCTGATGGCCATCAACATCGACGAAGGCGAGCCTGGCACCTTCAAGGACCGCACGTACCTCGAACGCGATCCGCACCGCTTTCTGGAAGGCGTGCTCGTCGCCGCCCAGGTGGTGGGCACCGAGGCCATCTATATCTACCTGCGCGACGAATACCATGGCTGCCGCGCGCTGCTGCAGCGCGCCCTGGACGACCTGCGCGCCCAGCCACCCTGCCCACTGCCGCACATCGAACTGCGGCGCGGTGCGGGCGCCTACATCTGCGGCGAAGAGTCGGCCATGATCGAGAGCATCGAAGGCAAGCGTGGCGAGCCCCGCATGCGCCCGCCCTACATCGCCCAAGTGGGGCTGTTTGGCCGCCCCACGCTGGAGCACAACTTCGAGACGCTGTACTGGGTGCGCGACATCGTCGAGCGCGGGCCGGCGTGGTTTGCCGGCTTTGGCCGCCACGGTCGCAAAGGCCTGCGCAGTTTCAGTGTGAGCGGCCGGGTGAAGCACCCGGGCGTCAAGCTCGCGCCTGCAGGCATCACGGTGCAGGAACTCATCGACGAATACTGCGGCGGCATGCAGGACGGCCACGAGCTGTATGCGTATCTGCCGGGCGGCGCTTCGGGTGGCATCCTGCCCGCCCGCCTGAACGACATTCCGCTGGAATTCGACACCCTGCAGCCCTACGGCTGCTTCATCGGATCGGCTGCCGTCATCGTGCTCAGCCAGCACGACCGGGCGCGCGACGCGGCGCTGAACGTGATGCGCTTTTTTGAGCACGAAAGCTGCGGCCAATGCACCCCCTGCCGTGTGGGCACGGCCAAGGCGGCCACGCTGATGGAGGCACCGCAGTGGGATGAGGAGCTGCTCGACGACCTGGCGCAGGTGATGGCCGATGCGTCCATCTGCGGCCTGGGCCAGGCAGCGCCCAACCCCATCCGCTGCATCCACAAATACTTTGCGCACGAAGTGGGTGAGGGGCCCTGGCCGGGCGACCTGCCCAGGCCCCGCAACAGCCCGCTGGCAGAGCAGCTGCCGATGGGAGGCCAGCCATGAGCGCGGTCCCCATCCCGCAAGGCGTGGCCTTTGAGCTGGACGGCCAGTCCGTCACTGCCCACCCCGGCGAAACCATCCTGAAGGCCGCGCAGCGCCACGGCGTGGACATCCCGCATCTTTGCTACGCCGACGGGCTGCGCCCCGATGGCAACTGCCGCGCCTGCGTGGTCGAGATCGCCGGTGAACGCACCCTGGCGCCCAGTTGCTGCCGCGCGCCGACGGAAGGCATGAAGGTGCAGGCGGCCAGCCCGCGCGCCCGCAAGAGCCAGCAAATGGTGGTGGAGATGCTGCTGTCGGACATGCCCGATGTGGGCTACCGGTGGAATGACGGCGTTGCGAATGCTCCTGATTTGATAGCTAAAAGGCATGATAACGAAAGGGCCTGTGGCCGATTTGACCTGAAAACCGCCGAAAAGGCCGGTCAGCACGGCGAACTGAGCGCCTGGGCGGACCGCCTGGGCGTGGCGGTGCGCCCGGCGCTCCAGGCCCTGCGCCGCGCCCAACCCGCGCCCGACCTCAGCCACCCCGCGATGGCCGTCAACCTGGACGCCTGCATCCAGTGCAACCGCTGCGTGCGCGCCTGCCGCGAAGAACAGGTCAACGACGTCATCGGCTACGCGCTGCGAGGGGCAGACAGCAAGATCGTCTTCGACCTCGACGACCCCATGGCCGAGAGCACCTGCGTGGCCTGTGGCGAATGTGTGCAGGCCTGCCCCACGGGCGCGCTCAGCCCCAAGACGCACATCGGCTCCCAAAAGGTGGACCGCAAGGTCGATTCGGTCTGCCCGTTCTGCGGCGTGGGCTGCCTCATCACCTACAACGTGCGCGATGAAAAAATCATCAGCGTGGAAGGCCGCGACGGCCCGGCCAACCACGGCCGCCTGTGTGTGAAGGGGCGCTTTGGGTTTGACTACGCCCACCACCCCGACCGCCTCACGGTGCCGCTGATCCGCAAGCCCGGCGTGCCCAAAGAGGTGCGGCCCTACGGTGCCGACTGGCGCGATACCTTCCGCGAAGCGACCTGGGACGAGGCGCTAGACATGGCCGCAGGCCAGCTCAAGAGCCTGCGCGACACGCACGGCCCCAAGGCGCTGGCGGGCTTTGGCTCGGCCAAGGGCAGCAATGAAGAGGCCTACCTGTTCCAGAAACTGGTGCGCACCGGCTTTGGCAGCAACAACGTGGACCACTGCACGCGGCTGTGCCACGCGTCCAGCGTGGCGGCGCTGCTCGAAGGCGTGGGCTCGGGCGCGGTGAGCAACCCGGTGAACGACGTGGAGCACGCCGAGCTGATCTTCGTGATCGGCTCCAACCCCACCGCCAACCATCCCGTGGCGGCCACCTGGATGAAGAACGCCGCCAAGCGCGGCGCGAAGATCGTGCTGGCCGACCCGCGCGTGACCGACATTGGCCGCCACGCCTGGCGCACGCTGCAGTTCAAGGCCGATGCCGATGTGGCTATGCTCAATGCGCTCATCCACACGGTGATCGACGAGGGGCTGGTGGATGAGGCCTTCATCCAGGATCGCGCCAACAACTTCGAGGCCCTCAAGGCCAACGTGATGGGCTGCAGCCCCGAAGCCATGGCCCCCGTGTGCGGCATCCCGGCCGAGACGCTGCGTGAGGTGGCGCGGGCGTTTGCCACATCGAAGTCCTCCATGATTCTCTGGGGCATGGGCGTGAGCCAGCACATCCACGGCACCGACAACGCACGCTGTCTGATCGCGCTGTGCGCCATCACCGGCCAGATCGGCAAGCCCGGCTCGGGCCTGCACCCGCTGCGCGGCCAGAACAACGTGCAGGGCGCGAGCGATGCGGGCCTGATCCCCATGATGTTCCCCAACTACCAGCGCGTGGACAACGCCGGGGCGCATGCCTGGTTTGAAGACTTCTGGGGCACCAAGCTGGACGAAGCGCCGGGCTACACCGTGGTCGAAATCATGCATAAGGCCCTGGCACCCGACAGCGACCCGCACAAGGTGCGCGGCATGTACATCATGGGCGAGAACCCGGCCATGAGCGACCCCGACCTGAACCACGCGCGCCACGCGCTGGCCAGCCTGCAACACCTGGTGGTGCAAGACATCTTTCTGACCGAAACGGCCTGGCTGGCCGATGTGGTGTTGCCCGCCAGCGCCTGGCCCGAAAAGACCGGTACGGCCAGCAATACCGACCGCATGGTGCAGATGGGCCGCCGCGTGCTCAATCCGCCGGGCGATGCGCAGCCGGACCTGTGGATCATCCAGCAGATCGCCGCGCGCATGGGGCTTGGCTGGAACTACGAAGGCGAAGAGTCCGGCGTGGCCGCTGTCTACGACGAAATGCGCCAGGCCATGCACACGAGCATCGAGGGCATCACCTGGGAGCGCCTCGCGCGCGACTCCAGCGTGACCTACCCCTGCCTTACCGAAGACGACCCGGGCCAGCCCATCGTCTTCACCGAAAAATTCCCCACGCCCACGGGCCGCCTGCAACTGGTGCCAGCCAGCGTGATCCCGGCGGCGGAAAAGCCCGATGCCGACTACCCCCTGGTGCTCATCACCGGCCGCCAGCTGGAGCACTGGCACACCGGCAGCATGACGCGGCGCAGCACGGTGCTGGACGCCATCGAGCCCATGGCCACGGCCTCGCTTCACGGGGACGAGCTGGCGCGGCTGGGTGTGCAGCCGGGCGCCCTGGTGGGCATCCGGTCGCGCCGGGGCATGGTGAAGGTGCGCGTGCGGCTTGATGACGGCACGCCGCGCGGCACGGTGTTCATGCCCTTTGCGTATGTGGAGGCGGCGGCCAACCTGCTGACCAACGCGGCGCTGGATCCGTTCGGCAAGATCCCGGAGTTCAAGTACTGCGCGGTGGCTGTGGAAGCGCTGCACGATGGGGCGCCAGCGGCTTCGGCGGGCGACTTGCAACGCCTGACGCAGCCCTGACGCGCCGATGCTGCAGCGCAGCACCGGGGGCTTTCCGGGCATTGCGGCCTGCGCCGCGACGGACGGGGGTAAAGTCCTGCCCCATGACCGAGCGCCCCTACACCGATGTTGCCGTGATCATGCGCCGCGAGCGCCTGGACAACCGCTGGCAGCCCTGGCGCTGGTCGCTCGACAGCGTGGTGATCAACGAGCCCGCATTCGGCACCGAGCCCCGTGCGCTCATCACCGATACGAATGCACAGCGCTGGCTGTTTCCGGGGTTTCGCGTCGAACTGTTCCGCGACGATGCCGAGGGCTACCACCTCAACCTCACGTCACCGGCACCTTGCTGGTTTGTGATGTGGCGCATGGACGAAGACACGGGTGACGGCACCGAGCCGCTGGCCCGGCCGGTGGCTGTAAGCCTGAGCTACCACGACGCTGGCCGGTGGCTGGATGCCCAGGATTCGGTGGAGCAGGTACCCGCACCCGAGCCCGTGCTCGACGCCATGCGCGCCTTTGTGGCCGAGCACTACCAGCCCGAGCCCAAGCGCCGCAAGCGCCCCGATAGTTTCAAGCCGCTACAGGACCGGTTTGGCAACCCGGCGTCTGTCTCGACCGACAAGCAGCGCGGCGGCGGTGCTGCGGCAGGCGGCGACCAACCGGCTGGTGCGCGTGAGGGAGGCCACCATGGCTGACGGCTTCCTGGGCCGCTGGTCGCGGCGCAAGCAGGATGTGCGCGAAGGCAAACCGCTGGAGGAGCCGCCTGCGCCCGCGCCGCGAACGCCTGTCCCTGCTGCCGCGGTGGCGTCCACTGCAGGCCAGGCACCCGCTGCCGGCCTGGCTGCAGCCGGCCAGCCTGACGGTGCCGTGGCGCCACCCCCCCCTCCTGCCCCCTCGCTGGAAGATGCCCAGGGACTCACGCCGCAGTCCGACTTCAAGCCGTTCGTGGCGCGTGACGTGGCCCCGGAGGTGCGCAACCTCGCCATGAAGAAGCTGTTTGCCGATCCGCACTTCAATGTGATGGACGGGCTCGACATTTACATCGGCGACTACTCCCAGCCTGACCCGATGCCCGACGGCATGCTGCGCAAGATGGTCAGCGCGCACACGCTGGGCTTTTTCGAACATGAAAAGAAGCAGGGCGATGCCGCCGCCCCGGCCGACACCGTGCAAATTGCGACGGCCGCGCCCCGGGATGATGCGGGGGCGCAACCCATCCCTGACGTGGCACAGTTGCCCATCGCCGACGCTGCCCCGGGCGTTCCCATCAGCCAGCCTGACCTTGCCAGCGCGTCTGCAGCAGACCCGTTGGCCCTGTCAGCCAGCCATATCCAACATGACGACCAAGACGCTCATTTGCGACTGCAACCAGACAATGCCCCTCAACGCCAAGGCGTTGGGCGTGGCACTGCATGAAGACCTGACCCTCCACTCCACGCTGTGCCGCCGCGAGGCGGGCGCGTTCCAGCAGGCGATCCGCTCGGGCGACCAGGTGGTGGTGGCCTGCACCCAGGAGCAGCGCCTGTTTGCCGAGCTGGGCGAGCAGACCGAAGGCGCGGTGTCCCCCATCCGCTTTGTGAACATCCGCGAAACCGGCGGCTGGAGCCGCGATGCCGGCGCAGCTACGCCGAAGCTGGCTGGCCTGCTGGCCGCAGCGCGCCTGCCCGACCCGCCCCCGGTTGCCACGGTCACGTACAAGAGCGCAGGCAAGCTGCTGGTCATCGGTCCGCTGGATGCTGCCGAGAAGGTGGCGGGCATGGTGTCGGACGTGCTGGACGTGACCGTGTTCACCCAGGGCCCGGGCAACGCGGGCGGCGCACAGGCGCGCCGCTACCCGGTGCTGGGCGGGCGCATCACCGGCCTTACGGGCTGGCTGGGCGCGTTCGAGGTGAAGTGGAAGGCCGACAACCCGATCGACCTGGACCTGTGCACGCGCTGCAATGCCTGCGTGGCCGCCTGCCCCGAAAACGCGATCGGGCTTGATTACCAGATCGACATGAACGCGTGCACGTCCCACCGCAGCTGCGTCAAGGTCTGCCAGGTGGCGGGCGCCATCGACTTCACGCGCGAAGCGTCCGAACAGCAGGACAAGTTCGACCTGGTGCTGGACCTGCGCCCGGCCAGCGCCACGCCCACCTTTGTGCAGCACGCCACGCCGCAGGGCTACTTCCGCTGGGATGGCACCGACCTGTCGATGCTGCTCAAGCTGCGCGAGATGGTGGGCGAATTTGAAAAGCCCCGCTTCTTTGCCTACAAGCAAAAGCTGTGCGCCCACAGCCGCAACGAAACCGTGGGCTGCAACGCCTGCGTGGACATCTGCTCGGCCGAGGCCGTCAGCAGCGACAAGAGCCGACAGCGCATCGTGGTGAACCCCAACCTGTGCGTGGGCTGCGGCGCCTGCACCACGGTATGCCCCACCGGCGCGCTCACCTATGCCTACCCCGCAGCGGCCGAGCAGGGCCAGAAGCTCAAGACGCTGCTGTCCACCTACGCCGCAGCGGGCGGCAAGGACGCCGTGCTGCTGCTGCACAGCCAGGAGCGCGGCCAGGCGCTGGTGGAAGAACTGGGCCGCGCCGCGCAGCTCAAGGTGGCCAAGGGTGTGCCGGCCCATGTGATTCCGGTGGCGCTGTGGCACACGGCCAGCACCGGCGTGGACCTGTGGCTGAGCGCTATTGCTTATGGTGCGTCGCAAGTCGTGCTGCTGACCACCGACGAGGAGGCCCCGCAGTACCTCGATGGCCTGCAGGCCCAGATGGACATCGCCCAGGCCATCCTGCGCGGGCTGGGCTACACGGGCACCCATGTGCAGCTGGTGCGTGCCAGCCATCCCACCGCGCTCGATGCAGCGCTGCAGGCGCTGGGCCAGACGCGCCAGAAGGTTCCGGCCACTGCCGCCCGGTTTGCCGTCGCGCCCGAAAAGCGCAGCACGCTGGAGATGGCGCTTGACCACCTGATCGAACACGCGCCAACACCCGCAGCCAGTCTGCCCGCCGCCATCGCGCTGCCCGCAGCGGGCTCGCCGCTGGGCACCATCGAGGTCAATAAGGACCGCTGCACGCTGTGCCTGAGCTGCGTCAGCGCCTGCCCCGCCAGCGCCCTCCAGGACAACCCGCAGCTGCCCCAGCTGCGCTTCATTGAAAAAAATTGCGTGCAGTGCGGCCTGTGCGCCACCACCTGCCCCGAAGACGCCATCACGCTGCAGCCGCGCCTGCTGCTGTCGCCCGAGCGCGCGCAGCTGCGCGTGCTCAACGAGGCCAAGCCCTGGGCCTGCATTCGATGCAGCAAGCCGTTTGGCACCGTCAAGGCCATCGAGGCCATGCTGGGCAAGCTGGCGGGCCACGCCATGTTTCAGGGTGAGGCGCTGGAGCGCCTGAAGATGTGCAGCGATTGCCGTGTGATCGACCTGTATTCCTCCAACAGCGAATCGAAAGTGACGGACCTGTGAGCGCCAACCCATCCCTGATCCCACCCGGCAGCTCCGCGCTTGACGAAGAGACCGCCCGCGCCGAGCTGTACGGGTTGCTGTCGCAGCTGTACTACGCGCCCCCGGGGCCCGAGGTGCTGTCGGCCCTGCGCGTGGCCGTGACCGAGGCGCCCGCCGAGGGCGGATTTCTGCAGGAGCCATGGCAGCAACTGGTAGCCAGCGCCCGGGCGCTGAGCGACGCAGACATTGCGCGCGAGTTCGACCGCCTGTTTGGCGGCGTCGGCAAGCCCGAGGTGTACCTGTTCGGCTCGCACTACCTGAGCGGCTTCCTGAACGAGAAGCCGCTGGCCCGCCTGCGCGCCGATCTGGATCGCCTGGGCCTGGCGCGCGACGAGGCCATGCCCGAGACGGAAGACCACATCGCCTACCTTTGCGAGGTGATGCGCTACCTGATTGCCGGCGATGACGTGGGCGTGTGCAATCTCTCATCCCAGCGTGAATTTTTCTCAACCCATGTGCAGCCGTGGGTGCTGCGACTGTGCGAGGCCTTGGCAACGCATCGCAACGCGCACTTTTATGCATGTCTTGCAGGGTTAACCCAGGCATTTGTGTCTGTGGAAACCCAGGGCTTTGACATGCTTGACTGACCTGAACCTGACAGATTTCCCCGGCGTCACCCGTAAAAGGTGACTGCTTTGGTGGGGGGTGTAAGCGTCGATTGCAGCGACTTACACAACGTCATAGACTGTATGAAATCCGTTTCATAGCCGCCAGCCATTCTGGAGACACCATGCAGAACCGCCAGCCCAATTCCTCGCGCCGCAACTTCTTTGCCGGCGCCGCCACCGTCGGCGCTGCAGCAGCAGCCGTCGTGGCAATTCCCCACGTGGCCACGCCTGTGGCCGCTGAACCAGAGGCGGCGCGCCAACCCCCCGAAAAAGGCGGCGGCTACTACCTTTCGGCACACGTGAAGCATTACTACAAGACCACTCAACTCTGATAGCGGGGCCAGCCATGTTGCTTACCAAGAAGTCATCGCAGGCCGCGCAGGGCGCATCGTCTGCATCGCCGTTTGTCCACAGCCTGCGCCGGGGCCTGTCGCACGCGCTGCCCACCATGGACCGCCGCTCGTTCCTGCGCCGCTCCGGCCTGGGCGTGGGGGTCGGCATTGCCGCCACCCAGCTCACCCTGGTGCGCAAGTCCAATGCGGCCGAAGGCGCCAAGGTTGCCATTGGCGACACCAAGATTGAAGTTCGCCGCACCATCTGCACGCACTGTTCCGTGGGCTGTGCGGTCGATGCGGTGGTGGAGAACGGCGTGTGGGTGCGCCAGGAACCCGTGTTCGATTCCCCCATCAACCTCGGCGCGCACTGCGCCAAGGGTGCCGCACTGCGCGAGCACGGCCATGGCGAGTACCGCCTGCGCTACCCGATGAAGCTGGTCAACGGCAAGTACGAGCGCATCAGCTGGGACACGGCCCTCAACGAGATCACGGCCAAGATGCAGGAGCTGCGCAAGGCCAGCGGCCCAGACAGCGTGTACTTCATCGGCTCGTCCAAGCACAACAACGAACAGGCTTACCTGCTGCGCAAGTTCGTGAGCTTCTGGGGCACCAACAACTGCGACCACCAGGCGCGTATCTGCCACTCCACCACGGTGGCCGGCGTGGCCAACACATGGGGCTACGGCGCCATGACCAATTCGTACAACGACATGCAAAACAGCAAGGTCGCCCTGTACATTGGTTCGAACGCCGCCGAGGCGCACCCCGTCAGCATGCTGCACATGCTGCATGCCAAGGAAACCGGCTGCAAGATGATCGTGGTGGACCCACGCTTCACCCGCACGGCCGCCAAGGCCGACGAGTTTGTGCGCATCCGCTCGGGCACCGACATTCCATTCATTTTTGGTGTGCTGTACCACATCTTCAAGAACGGCTGGGAAGACAAGAAGTACATCAGCGACCGTGTCTACGGCATGGAAAAGGTGCGCGAGGAAGTGCTGGCCAAATGGACGCCGGACAAGGTGGAAGAAGCCTGCGGCGTCAAGGAAGAACAGGTCTTCCGGGTCGCCAAGATGATGCACGACAACAACCCGGGCACCATCGTGTGGTGCATGGGCCAGACGCAGCACACCATCGGCAATGCCATCGTGCGTGCCTCGTGCATCCTGCAGCTGGCGCTGGGCAATGTGGGCAAGACCGGCGGCGGCACCAACATCTTCCGCGGCCACGACAACGTGCAGGGAGCGACCGACGTGGGCCCGAACCCCGACTCGTTGCCCGGCTACTACGGGCTGGCCGAGGGTTCGTGGAAGCACTTTGCAGCCGTATGGGGCGTAGACTTCGAGTGGATCAAGAAGCAGTACGCGTCGCCCGCGATGATGTCCAAGAACGGCATCACCGTGTCGCGCTGGATCGATGGCGTGCTTGAAAACAATGAGCTGATCGACCAGGATTCCAACCTGCGCGGCGTGTTCTTCTGGGGCCATGCGCCCAACTCGCAGACCCGCGGTCTGGAGATGAAGCGCGCCATGGACAAGCTGGACCTGCTGGTGGTGGTGGACCCCTATCCATCGGCCACGGCCGCCATGGCCGCCATGCCCGGCAAGGCCGAGGACCTGAACCCCAACCGTGCGGTGTACCTGCTGCCCGCTGCCACGCAGTTTGAAACCAGCGGTTCGTGCACGGCGTCCAACCGCTCCATCCAGTGGCGCGAGAAGGTCATTGAGCCCCTGTGGGAGAGCCGTTCGGACCACATGATCATGCACCAGTTCGCCGAAAAGCTGGGCTTTGCCGCCGAGCTTTCCAAGAACTTCAAGATGCAGAAGGTCAAGGGCATGGACGAGCCCGTGCCCGAGGACATCCTGCGCGAAATCAACAAGAGCGTATGGACCATCGGCTACACCGGCCAGAGCCCTGAGCGCCTGAAGGCGCACATGCGCAACATGCACCTGTTCGACGTCAAGACGCTGAAGGCCAAGGGCGGCAAGGACAAGGAAACCGGGTACGACTTCGGCGGCGACTATTTTGGTCTGCCATGGCCCTGCTATGGCACGCCTGAACTCAAGCACCCTGGCTCGCCCAATCTGTACGACACCTCCAAGCACGTCATGGAAGGCGGCGGCAACTTCCGCGCCAACTTCGGTGTGGAAAAAGACGGCGTGAACCTGCTGGCCGAGGATGGCTCGCACTCGGTGGGCAGCGAGATCACCACCGGCTACCCCGAGTTCGACCATGTCCTGCTCAAGAAGCTGGGCTGGTGGGAGGACCTTTCGGACGCGGAAAAGACCAAGGCTGAGGGCAAGAACTGGAAGACCGATCCGACCGGCGCCATCATCCGCGTGGCGCTCAAGCACGGCTGCCATCCGTTTGGCAACGCCAAGGCACGCGCTGTGGTGTGGAATTTTCCCGATGCGATTCCGCAGCACCGCGAACCGCTATACGGCACCCGGCCCGACATGATGGCCAAGTACCCGACGCATGATGATCGCAAGGCCTTCTGGCGTCTGCCCACGCTGTACAAGACCGTGCAGCAAAAGAACATCGCGGACAACCTCCACGAGAAGTTCCCGCTCATCATGACTTCGGGTCGCCTGGTGGAGTACGAGGGTGGCGGTGAAGAAACCCGCTCGAACCCATGGCTGGCCGAGCTGCAGCAGGAGTCGTTTGTCGAAATCAATCCGAAGACGGCAGCCGACCGCGGCATCCGCAATGGCGAGCGTGTGTGGATGACCTCGCCAACGGGGGCGCGCATCAACGTTCAGGCCATGGTCACCGAGCGCGTGGCACCCGACACGGTATGGATGCCATTCCATTTCTCGGGCCACTGGCAGGGCAAGGACATGCTGGCGTACTACCCCAAGGGCGCAGCCCCTGTGGTGCGTGGCGAGGCTGTCAACACGGCCACGACCTACGGTTACGACACCGTGACCATGATGCAAGAGACCAAGACCACGATCTGCAACGTGGAGCGGGCGTGAGCGCGCGGCAAGCCACCCCTGACCAGGAGACACAAAAATGGCACGAATGAAATTTATCTGTGACGCAGAGCGTTGCATCGAGTGCAACAGCTGCGTGACCGCCTGCAAGAACGAGCACGAGGTGCCGTGGGGCGTCAACCGCCGCCGCGTGGTCACCCTCAACGACGGTGTGCCGGGCGAGAAATCGATCTCGGTGGCCTGCATGCACTGCAGTGATGCACCGTGCATGGCCGTCTGCCCGGTCAACTGCTTTTATCGTACTGAAGAGGGTGTGGTGCTGCATGACAAGGACGTCTGCATCGGCTGCGGCTACTGCAGTTACGCCTGCCCGTTTGGCGCGCCCCAGTTCCCGTCGTCCGGCACCTTCGGTGTGCGCGGCAAGATGGACAAGTGCACCTTCTGTGCGGGCGGCCCCGAGGCGCATGGCAGCCAGTCCGAGTTCGAGAAATACGGACGCAACCGTCTGGCTGAAGGCAAGCTTCCGGCCTGCGCTGAAATGTGCTCCACCAAGGCGCTGCTGGCTGGCGACGGCGATGTGGTGGCTGACATCTTCCGCAACCGTGTCGTGCAGCGCGGCACGGGCGCAGAGGTGTGGGGATGGGGTACGGCGTATGGATCGCAAAAGGCGGCGCAGCCTGCAGGAGCCAAGTCATGATCAACCGCACACCATTCATTCTTGCGGCCTGTGTGGCGGCCTTCACGCTCGCGGCCTGCGGCGAAAAGCCGCAGACCGGCATGGGCGTGCGCACCGATGTCGTCCCGTACGCCGGTACCGGCAGCAATTTCACCGAACCCGGCTGGAAGGCCGGTGACAGGACCAGCTGGGAAGCCCAGCTCAAGACGCGTCAGCAGTACGGTCAAAACGAATACACCCGCAGCCAAGCCAAGTGAGGTCGACCATGAAACACATCATGTGGTCCCTGGCACTCGCGGGCTCGATGGCCTGGGTGCCGGCGCATGCCCAGACGGCCACATCGGCCGCCCCGGCAGGCGATGCAACGGCACCCGCCGCTACGGCCCAGGCTGCTCCCGCCGCCGTGGGCGGTATCAAGAGCCAGAACATCTTCGAGATCAGCCCGGATGCGAGCGCCGACCCCAAGTACGCCGGGCAGACCAACGGTGAACGAGCCCAGGTACAGCCCGGCAACAACGCGCCCATGTGGCGCCAGGTGGGCCAGGGCGTTACCGGCTTTAGCAGCCTGCCTGTGAGTCAGGCGCCGGAAGCGGGCAACCTGATCCAGCCGTTTGTGCAGTATCCCGGCTCGCGCTACACCAATGCGGGTGATGCGTGGCGCCAGGTGCGCAACAACTGGATCATCCCCTATGGTGCGGCGCTTTTTGCCATCGTGTTGCTGGCACTGGGCATCTTCTACTTCACCAAAGGTTCACTGGGCCACGCGCATCCGGATGGGGTTGGCCCCAGGCGCATCGAGCGGTTCACCCCGTTTGAACGCGCCGCCCACTGGTCCAACGCGTTTGCTTTCATCGCGCTGGCCGTCTCCGGCATCGTGATGGCGTTTGGCAAGTTCTTCCTGCTGCCCATCATGGGCGCCACGCTGTTTGGCTGGTTGAGCTACGCGCTCAAAAATGTGCACAACTTCGTCGGGCCGCTGTTTGCCGTCTCGCTGCTCGTGATCATCATCACGTTCGTGAAAGACAACATCGCGAGCCGTGCCGATTTCGTGTGGCTGGCCAAGGGCGGCGGCATGCTGGGCAAGGGCCACCATCAGGTACCTTCGCACCGCTTCAACGCAGGCGAGAAAGGCCTGTTCTGGTGGGGTATCACCATCCCTGGCATCTTTGTAGTGGCCTCGGGCCTGGTGCTCGACAAGCTCATCCCCGGCTTTGGTGACGTGCGCAGCGACATGCAGATCGCCCACATGATCCACGCCACACTGGCAATCTGGATGATGGCGCTGCTCTGCGGACACATCTACATGGGCACCGTGGGCATGAAGGGCGCCTACAAGGCCATGCGAACCGGTTATGTGAGCGAAGGCTGGGCCAAGGAGCATCACGAGCTCTGGTACGACGATGTGCAGGCTGGCAAGATCCCGCGCCAGCGCAGCGCCACCCCTTCGGAAGAGGCACCCGCGGCCAAACCCGTTCAGGCATGAGGATGAGTAGCACCATGAAAAACCGAGTACATCACCACCCCGGCCGCCGTACGCTTTCGGCGGTGGCAGGCCTGTGCGCCCTGGCCTTCTGCGGCGCTGCGCTGGCCAAGCTGCCGCCTCCTTCGCCGGAGGCTGCGGCCAAGGCCGCGGAAGCTGCTGCACGCACTGCATGGGCTGGCAAGCTGGACAACTACAAGCTGTGCCTTGCACAAGACCGCGTGGCCAACCACTACCGCAAGACCACGCCCGCGGCCAAGGCGGCCAGCGCGTCGCCTGCGGCGTGCGCCGACCCGGGGCCTTTTGCCTACACCCCGCCTGCGGCCAAGCCGCTGGAATCCGCAGGCGCCCATTCGCCTCCGGGCACTGCCAGCAGCCCCCCCAACACGAAGGCGACCCAGGCTGCACCTGCGGCGGCCTCTGCTCCGAAGTCCTGACGGATGCCCGGCACTGCGCCCTTCAACGGGGGCGCGGTGGGTGCCCTGTGCGTCGCACGACAAAGCCGCGCCTGCGACTGCAGCGCGGCTTTTTCAATGGAGGGTGCCTGTGCGCTCAACTGCGCAGCTTGCGCGGCGCCCAGAGGTCCGGGTCCGCGTCCCTGCAGCTTGCTCGCGCCTGACAGATGCCGTTGCGCAATCCGGCGTGGTCGGGGCCAATACGCTCGATCCACTCTGCTGCAACGCCACCGTCTCACGTACCGGGTCGCCGATCCGTATAGTCCTGCCATGACCGACCCATCTTCCTGCGCTTCATCTGCCGGCCCCGGCAGCCTGCCCCGCCTGACGCGGGCCCGCGCCCCGCTGACCCATGCCGTGCAGGTCATCAATGAACGAGGCGAGCGTGAAGATGTGCACATACCCGCCGAACGCCCGCTGACGGTGTACGTGGACAAGCGGGAACTTGTGACCCTGATGACCCTGGGTGCCGAACCCGAATTGCTGGTCCTGGGCTATTTGCGCAACCAGCGGTTGGTCGATTCGGTGTTCGACATCGAGTCGATCACGGTGGACTGGGAGGTCCATGCGGCCGCGGTTCGCACACACCACGGCATCGCCCGCATCGAGGAGCGCACCGCCAGCAAGGTGGTCACCACGGGTTGCGGGCAAGGCAGCGTGTTTGGCGGATTGATGGACGAGGTGGACCGCATTGCCTTGCCAGAGGCGAGACTTTCGCAGGCCGAGCTGTACGGCATCGTCAATGCGATACGCCTCAAGGAAAGCACGTACAAATCCGCAGGCTCGGTGCACGGCTGTGCGCTTTTTCGCGGCGCAGAGCTGCTTACCTTTGTCGAAGACGTGGGCCGCCACAACGCCATCGACACCATTGCCGGCTGGATGTGGATGAACGGTGAGGCTGGAATCTCTGAAACAGCGCACGGCGCAGGGCAGGGCGATACGCTGGGGGCGAACCCCAGTGATCTGCCTGGCTCAGAAGCCATGCCTGCGAATGCCCACACACCGGCACACGGAGCGGGTCACACCCCCATGCAGGGTGCCGACAAGGTTTTCTACACCACGGGCCGGCTCACCAGCGAGATGGTGATCAAGTCTGCCCAGATGGGCGTGCCCATCGTGGTGTCGCGCAGTGGCATGACGCAGATGGGGCATTCCGTGGCGCAGCAACTGGGACTGTGCGCGATTGGCCGGGCCACCAACCGCAGGTTCGTGTGCTACAGCGGTGCAGACCGGCTCATCCTTCAACCCGAACTGGCGCAGGCCCCGGTGATGGCCACCCAGGAGGCCGGCGAGACGTCGGCTGTGGCCGCGCGCTGAAACTGGCGCGTGGCTGAACGTGCTGCATCGCTGCGGCAGCGCCTGCACTGGTCAGCCTCTGAACCGCATGGCTGCTGACCCGCAGGCGATGCCGTTACCGCCAACCTGTCACTGGTCGGTGGCATCATTCCGGCCATGAAAGACCTGACCGTTCCCGGATCGTGGGCCGACACCCTGCCCAGCCAATGGGGCCCCATTTCTCCCGAGATTGAAATCCCGCTGCCTGGCACGCAGGGCGGGCCGCAAGGGGCGGGCACCCCGAGAGGTATGCAGCCGCCAAGCGCTGCAGCGGTCACCCGCCTCCCGCTGGTGATCTGGCTGCGTGAGGGCTTGCGCGCCACGTTGTTTCGCATGCCGCGCACCGGGGCAGCCAGCCCCACGCCGTGGCAGCTGCTGGTGCTCTCGCTGCTGGGCGCAGCGCTGCTGCTGGCCGGCGCGCGCCTGGAAATCCCTGGCCCGGCGCAGTTTGATGCGCGCGCCTGGCTGGGCCCCATGTGGAGCACCCTGGTGCTGCTGTGGTGCGCGTGGTGGGCCATGCGCACGCCCGCGGGCAGCGCGGCAGACGGTGCGGGCGACCCCGCTACCGCCGCGCCCCGCGGCGGGCTGGCGGCGTGGTATGCACTGATGATGTGGGCGCCCATGGTGCCCACCCTGCTGCTGTATGGTCTGCTGGGGGCCTCGGCCCGCTGGCCGGCGATGTGGGCCCACCCGGCCGCTGACATCGCCTTCTGGGTGGCCTATGCGCTGCTCACTGTCTGGGTCATCGCCGCGCTGGTGGTGGTCAGCGGCCGTTTCATGCGGTCGCGGCTGCATACGGTTGCCTTTTCGCTGGCGCTGGTGGGTGTGGTGGTGGTCGGCATGTGGCAGTTTCCCGAGCGCCCCTGGGCCCCCGCGGCCGACTCGTTGGCGCTGGACGCTACCGGGGCGGGTGCCACCGACGCAGCAGCAGCACCGCCTGTGCTGGCGCTCACGCAGTCTGTTTTCGAGACGCAACAGTCACTCTGGCGTGAGCAGCTTTTGGCCCTGGCCCCCGAGCGCCCCGGCGTGACCGACGTCTACGGGCTCGTGTTCGCACCGTATGCCGACGAGAACGTGTTCCGGCGCGAAAGCACCATGGTCAGCGAACTGCTGGAGCAGCGGTTTGATGCCGCCGGGCGTGTGATGCACCTGCTCAACCACGCGGAAACCGCGGCATCGCATGCCTGGGCCACCCCCGAGAACCTGCAGCGCGCACTGGCAGCATTGGCCGGGCGCATGGACCGCGCGCAAGATGTGCTGGTGGTCTACATGACCTCGCACGGTGCCCGCAACCATGAGCTCGCTGCATCGCACGGCCCGCTGCAGGTGGCGCCCGTGACGCCCGAGATGCTGCGCCGCTGGCTGGACGAGGCCGGTATCCGCCACCGTGTGATCGCTGTGTCGGCCTGCTACTCGGGGGGCTGGGTGGAGCCGCTGGCCACGGACACCACCCTGGTGATGACTGCCGCAGACGCCACGCATACGTCGTACGGTTGCGGCGCCCGCTCTGATCTCACGTTCTTTGGACGGGCGGTGTTCCACGAACAGCTGCGCCAGACGCATTCGTTCGAGCAGGCTTTTGCTGCTGCGGTGCCGCTCATCCAGCAGCGTGAGGTGGATGCGGGAAAGGCGGACGGGTTTTCCAATCCGCAGATCCGTGTGGGTGAGCGCATCCGCCCGGTGCTGGCGGCCCTGGCAGCGCGGCTGGCCGATGCGGGCCCGCATGCCGCGCCGGTGGATGGGGTGGACGGGATGAGCGCTGGCCGCAGCAGTGAAGCCGGCAGGGTTGCGCGCGCCCAGGTCGCGGCCATGGATGCCGGTCTGGGCACCAGCGGCCACGCCGAAGCCCCCGGCGCAGCCGAAACGGTGAAGGGCGCAGTGCCCGCCAGTAGCCCGCCCGTGGCCCTCGCCGGTACGCCTGCAAAGCCCTGAGCGAAACCTTTCCCTTTTGGTTTGCGCTAAGGTCCGGGCCATGAACCTGTCATTCTTTCGCCTGGGCTGGCGTACGCTGGCGCGTGACCTGCGCGCCGGGGAGCTTCGCCTGCTGATCGTGGCCGTCACGCTCGCCGTGGCGGCGCTCACCTCGGTCGGCTTCTTTGCCGACCGCCTGCAGGGTGGCCTGCAGCGCGATGCCCTGCAGTTGCTGGGTGGCGATGCCGTTGTGGCCAGCGACAACGCCACCCCGCCCTCGATCGTCGAGCGCGCGCGCTCCCTGGGGTTGCAGAGCGTGACCACGCTGGGTTTTCCCACCATGGGCCGCGCCAGCGATGCGCAGGGCGGCGCCACCAAGCTGGTGGCCCTGAAAAGCGTGCAGCAAGGCTATCCGCTGCGCGGCACCCTGCGGGTGGCAGATGCCCCGGGCGCGCCCGATCAGCCCACACGCGACATCCCCGCGCCCGGGGATGTGTGGGTGGATGCGCCCCTGCTCGAATCGCTGAACCTCTCGATGGGCGACAAGCTGCTGCTGGGTGATGCGCAGCTGCGCATCGCTCGGATCATCGTGATCGAGCCAGACCGGGGCGCGGGCTTCATGAGCTTTGCGCCGCGCGTGATGGTCAACGATGCCGACCTGCCTGCCACCGGCCTGGTACAGCCTGCCAGCCGCCTGACCTACCGTTTTGCCGTCACAGGCCCGGCGGCCGCCGTGAAGGACTTCACCCGATGGGCCGAGGCCGAGGTGCGCAAGCCCGAGGTGCACGGCGCACGGCTGGAATCGCTGGAGAGTGGCCGCCCCGAAATGCGCCAGACGCTGGACCGCGCACAGAAATTCCTGAGCCTGGTTGCGCTGCTCGCGGCCCTGCTGTCTGCCGTGGCCGTGGCCCTGGCGGCACGCGGCTTTGCGGCCGAGCACCTGGATGCATCGGCCATGCTGCGCGTGCTGGGCCAGAGCCAGCGCACCATTGCCGGGGCCTACACCACCGAGTTCGCACTCATAGGCCTTTTTGCGAGCGCGCTGGGCGTGGCACTGGGCTACGTGGTGCACTACGCCTTTGTGCTGCTGCTGGCGGGGCTGGTCGAGTCGGCCCTGCCCGCTGCCAGCCTGTGGCCGGTGGCCTTCGGGCTGGGCATGGGGCTCACGCTGCTGCTGGCCTTTGGCCTGCCGCCGGTACTGCAACTGGCCCAGGTTCCGCCGCTGCGGGTGATCCGCCGCGACGTGGGTGGGCTCAAGCCCGCCTCGATGGCGGTGCTCGGCGTGGGCGTGGCAGGCTTTGCCGCGCTGCTGCTGGCGGTCAGCAGTGACATCCGGCTGGGGCTGATCGCCGTAGGCGGCTTTGCGGGTGCGGTCGCGCTGTTTGCAGCGCTGTCGTGGCTGGCCGTGAAACTGCTGCGCAAGAGCGTGAACGAGTCCACCGCGCCGCGCTGGCTGGTGCTGGCCACACGGCAGATCTCTGCGCGCCCCGCGTATGCCGTGGTGCAGGTCAGCAGCCTGGCGGTGGGGCTGCTGGCACTGGTGCTGCTGGTGCTGCTGCGCACCGACCTGGTCCAGAGCTGGCGACAGGCCACGCCGCCAGATGCGCCCAACCGTTTTGTCATCAACGTCATGCCCGACCAGGCCGCGGCGTTCCAGCAGAACATCAAGGATGCGGGGGTGGAGCGCTACGACTGGTACCCGATGATCCGCGGGCGGCTGGTGGCCATCAACGGGCAGCCCGTGGGCCCCGACAACTACACCGAAGACCGCGCCAAGCGCCTGGTAGACCGCGAGTTCAACCTCTCCAACGCCGTGGAAGCGCCTCCGCACAACCAGGTCACGGCGGGGCGCTGGACGCCCGGCGAGGAAGGCGCCATCAGCGTGGAGGACGGCATTGCTGAAACGCTGGGCCTCAAGATGGGCGACAGCCTCCGGTTTGACATGGGCGGCGTTCAGGCCGAGGCGCGCATCACCAGCCTGCGCAAGGTGGACTGGGGCTCCATGCGCGCCAACTTCTTCGTGATGTTCCCCGTGGCGCAGGTCAAGGACGTGCCCGTGACCTACCTGGCTGCCTACCGCGCGCCCGAGGTCACCGGATTCGACAACGCCCTGGTGCGCCAGTTTCCCAACATCACCAACGTGGACATGGGCGCCACCATCGCCCAGGTGCAGCGCGTGCTGGAGCAGGTGATCCGCGCGGTGCTGTTTGCCGCCGTGACGGCCACGCGCGAAGAGCGTGCGCGCGAATACGCCATCATGCGCGCCGTGGGCGCGCGCGCCAGCCTCTTGCGCCAGGTGCAGCGGGCCGAATTGCTGGGCGTGGGCCTGCTGGCGGGTTTCCTGTCCAGTGCGGTGGCCGTGGGCGTGGGCTGGGCCCTGGCACGCTATGTGTTTGACTTTGCCTGGACCGCATCGCCCTGGGTTCCACTGGCCGGGGCGGTGGGCGGCGCGCTGCTGGCGCTGGCTGCGGGCTGGTGGGGCCTGCGCGAAGTGCTGCAGCGCCCGGTGGTGGACACCTTGCGCCGCGCTGCCGAGTAGCCTGTCGTGCCGATGGGCATGGCGCGCGCCAGGGCGTAGCGGCTGACGCCTGGGCGTCTGTCCGCGCACTGCCCTCGCACGCATGATGTCCCCTTGTGTCCGGGGACTGTCGCCCGCATCTCCCGGACTGGCCTGCATTCCATATTTGCCATGACTTCAGAACCTACCGACACAGGCGCCGCCGCTGGCGACGGATCCGTTTCCCCTGCCAACCCGTTCGAGTGGATGGGTGGCGAAAGCCGCGTGCGGGCCCTGACCGAGCGCTTCTACGACCTGATGGACCTGGAGCCCGCCTACAGCGAACTGCGCGCGGCCCACGGGTCAGAGCTGGCCCAGGCCCGTCAAAAGCTGTTCATGTTCCTGTGCGGATGGCTGGGCGGGCCTTCCTACTACACCGACCAGTTCGGCCACCCGCGGCTGCGGGCGCGACACATGCCGTTTGCCATCGGCATCAAGGAGCGTGACCAGTGGGTGGCCTGCATGGACCAGGCCATGTCCGAGACCGGTGTGCCCGCCGACTTGCGCACGCGGCTGCGCGAAAGCTTCATGGGTACCGCGGACTGGATGCGCAACAAGGGCGTCTGACCGCTCGTCCATCAATCAAGCGCTGATTGCTATCGAATAAATAGCAATCAGGGCAATCAACGCCTTGGCTACACGCCGAAAAGGCTTGAAAAGACCTGTGCACAGCCTTTTTCAGTCTTTCGTCCAGGCTTGGGACGCACGTTTTGTCACCGCTGTTTCGAGCCGCGAGGCTGGCCTGGGCCCGGGAGCCCAGCGCAACAGCCCCGGGGCATGCGGACAGCCCCTGCAAAGCCCCAGCACAGGCCCTTGAGTGGCACTGCGCGGCCATCGCACGCCAACGCTTCGCCCGCTGCAACTGGAAACACTTTGCAAGGTTTCCGCCTTCCGGATGCCCAATAATTCCCTTTTGGCGTGAGGGATTTGCGCAGGCGGTCAACCCCGCAGCGGCGGCCCCGTTAGACAGGGGCAGCCTGGCATCGGCAACACCGCCGGGCGCGCCGCTGGCGCATCCCGCACAACGCGGCTATGTCAAACAACAAGGGAATTTTCATGACGTCTCACTCAATGTGGCTTCGCTGGTGGGCGGCCCTGCTTCTGGTGCTGGGTCTGGTGGCACCGGCCATGGCCCAGCGTGGTGGCGACGATGGCGCTTATCAGATCCTGAGTGCGCGCTACGGCACGCGCGAGGGCAACGTGGATGTGACCGACCGGCTGCGTGACCTGGCCCGGCGCGACGTGGGCATCCGCGTGAGCAACGACACCTTTGGCGTGGACCCCCACCGCAACCACTCCAAGATGCTGCGCATCCATGCGCGCGACCCGCGGGGCCGTACGCGTACCTTTGAATACCCGGAAGGCAGCTATGTGGACGGCAACCAGTTCACCGCCTGGTCCAGCGGCAGCTGGGGGCAGGGCGGTGGCAACGGCAGCTGGAACGGCCATTCCGGCAACGGCCGGCCCGACGACGGGCGCGATGACGGCGAGTTCCGCATACTGCAGGCCGTGTACGGCACGCCCGATCACCATGTGGATGTGACGCGCCGACTGCGTGACCTGGCCCGCAGCGACCGAGCCATCGAGCTGACCAACAACACCTTTGGCGTGGACCCGCACCGCGGCCAGCGCAAGACACTGCGCATCTACGTGCGTGCCCGCGACGGCCAGACCCGCCTGTTCGAGTACCCCGAGGGCAGCACCATTGACGGTGCGCGTTTCACCGGCTGGGGCGGCGGCAGCTGGGGCAACGAAGGCTGGAACGGCGGATGGGACGGTAACGGGGGCGGCAACCAGGGCAGCTTTGGTGGCAGCGGCGGCTCGTATCCCCAGCCGGGCTTCGGCGGCAGCGGCGGGTCGTATCCGCAGCCGGGCTTTGGCGGCGGGCTGGAAATCGTGAATGCCGTCTATGGCGCCGGGAACCGCGCCGTGGACATGACCGACCGGCTGCGCGCCCAGGTGCAAGGCGACCGGCTGTCGGTGCGCGTGGAAAACGACCTGGCTGGCTACGACCCGGCCCCCGGCACGCCCAAGATGCTGTGGGTGACCTACCGCGTCAACGGCCGCGAGTACCGCGTGAACGTGCGCGAATCCGATTACCTGCGACTGCCCTGACGACTGCCGCCCTTTCGGAGTGGCTTGTGCGGTCACGAAGCCGCCAGCGTCCTGCGCCAGGGCGCTGGCGGCTTTTTTGCGACCGCGGGCGTGGTGAACCCGCGCAAGGCATCCGGGCGCCGGCAGATGGCAGGTGACCGGCCGCAGACGGCAGTCCGCGAGGTGAAGAGGGCCGGTGCGAGACCTGAAGCCATGGCCGTGCCCTGCCGCGCGCGCCTGGTTCAGCACTTTTTTGCTATCGATAAAATAGCACCCAAGGCATTTGAATAAAAGGCTACAGCCGGATTCCGCCTGGTTTTACCGGTTCCTGCGCATCACCGGCTGCAGCAGCACCACCAAAGCCCCTGCGCCCCCATCGGCGGGGCGGGCCTGCACAAAGGCCAGCACTTCCTTCTTTTGCACCAGCCAGCGCTGCACGCGCCCCTTGAGCACCGGCGTCTTGCCCGGCGAGCCCAGTCCCTTGCCATGCACCACCCGCACACAGCGCAGGCCGGTGCGGTGGGCCAGGCGGATGAAGTGGCCGAGTGCCTCGCGGGCCTCGTCCGTGCGCAGGCCGTGCAGATCCAGCTGGCGCTGGATGCTCCAGTGCCCGGCCCGCAGCTTGTGCGTCACGTCGCGGCCGATGCCCGGGCGGCGAAAGCTCAGCTGGTCGTCGGTGTCCAGCAGCGTGGACACATCAAACTCGTCGCTGATGGCCTCCACCAGCACGCGCTGCTCGTCCAGTTCACGCTGCACGGGCAGCGGCTCGGGTGGCTCGGGCGTGTGCCAGCGGCGGTCATGCTGGCCACTCAGGGGCTGCACGGGCCCCACGGCCAGCTGGAACATGTTCTTCTCGGCCCGGGCGCGGCGTTCCGCCTCGGCACGCTCCTGGCGCAGCCGGGCCTCGCGCGCGGCACGCTCAGCCAGCGCTTCGCGCAGCGGCTTCAGATCCTGCAGCGATCGGGCTTTGAGCGGGCTCGTGATGATCATCATGAAGCCGTCGGTTGTACCCGAATACCGCGCACTGCCGTGTCTGCCGGCACTTAACGCTCTGGCGGCGTGGGGATGTACTCGGCCGCGATGAACTGCGTGGACTGCGCCGGGTTGAAGTTGTCGTCGCTCACCAACACCAGGCTGCGGCCGCCCCCCGGCAGCGGCGGGCCCCAAGTCATGCCCTCCAGGTTGTCCACCGGTGCAATGCCCAGCGCGGCAAAGTCAGCCACGAGCGTCTTGGGCACCGGCACATGGTTGCCCGGCACCAGCTGCGCGCGCGCCAGGGTGTTGGTGCCTGCGCGCGTGTCGATGCGGTACAGCCGCACTGCAAAACCCGCGCCTGCGCTGTAGCTGCGCTCCAGCACCAGCAGGTGGTGCTTGCCATCGGCCAGCACCTCGCTGATGCCCACGGTCTCGGGGCCGACGGGCAGTGGCCGAGGGTGCTGCACCGCGTCGGGCTGGTAGGCGATCTGGCGCAGGGGGCGGCCGCTGGCGAGGTCCACCAGGGTCAGGCGGACCGGGCCGCCCGGTGCCGCGTGGGTGGGCAGCGGGCCGTCCTGCACCCAGGGCAGTTCCATGGCCAGCCAGGCCTTGCGCACCCCGGGCAGCAGGGCCAGGCCCTCCAGCGTGCCGTTGTTGCGCGGGCCGCTGCGCCGGTCGGCCGCGGGCTCGAAGCTGGCGGGCAGCGGGATGTCGCGCACGGCCGCGCCGTCGGCGGCGCTCACGCGCAGCCTGGGGCCGAAGCCGCGTGCAAAGTCGCCTTCGCTGGTCCACACGAACTGCTTCGCACCGGGCAGCCAGCGCACGGCTTCGGCATCCGGGACGTCGATGTGACCGGCGGCGCGGCGCGAGGGCGCGTACGGCACGCCCGCGGCATGCAGCAGGGTGCGCACCTGGAGCCACTGCGGCGGCTGCAGGGCCTGCGCGTCCAGCGCGATGCGGGCGGTGTACACCCGGGCCGGTGCGCGCGACGAGCGGTCGTCGCTGATCAGCAGGTACTGGTCGCTGGCGGCGTCGTAGTCAATGCCCGAGAGCCCGCCCAGCGGGGTGCCCAGCACCTCGATGCCGCTGGGCACGTCCACGGTGCCGATGATGCGCAGCGCGGGGCCTTTGGCGGGGCCGTGCGCCGGGCCGTCAGCAGCAGCGATGGCCGTCGGCGCACCTGCGGTGGTCACCACGGGCTGCGAGCGGATTCCGCAGCCGGCGGCCATCATCACGGCCAGCACGGTGCCCAGCGCCATCCGGGCCGTCATCCAGGCGGGTTTCACAGCAGTCCCTTTTCCGCCATCGACAGCGCCTGGCCTGGCGCCACGATGACGTGATCGAGCACGCGCACGTCGACCAGCGCCAGCGTGGTCTTCAGCGTCTGGGTCAGTGCTTCGTCGGCCCGGCTGGGCTGCACGCTGCCGCTGGGGTGGTTGTGCGCCAGGATGACGGCGGCGGCCTGGTGGTGCAGCGCACGCAGCACCACCTCGCGCGGGTACACGCTGGTCTGGGTGAGGGTGCCGCGAAAGAGTTCTTCCATCGCGACCAGCCGGTTCTGGCTGTCCAGGAAGAGCACGGCAAACACCTCGTGCCCCTTGGCCGCCAGGTGCAGCTGCAGGTAGTGCTTGACGGTGTCGGCCGAGTCAAAGACCTCGCGCTCGCGCAGCTGCTGGGACAGGGCGCGGCGGGCCAGCTCGAGCACGGCCACCAGTTCGGCGCGCTTGGCGGGGCCCAGGCCCTTGATGCGTGCCAGGTCGGCGGTGGTCGCGTGCAGCAGACCGGCAATGCCGCCAAAGCCCCCACCAGGCTTGCCGGTGGCCGGGTCTGTGGCGGGTGGGTCGAGCAGTTCCTGGGCCATCTGCAGCACGCCCTTGCCCACGATGCCGGTGCGCAGCAGGATGGCCAGCAGCTCGGCATCGGCCAGTGCGCCGGGGCCGCGCGCCAGCAGTTTCTCGCGCGGCTGGGCGTCCGCGGGCAGGTCTTTGAGGGCCATGGATGGGGTGGATGCGTAAGGCGCGGGCCGCGCCTGGCTGCGCTGTCGGGAGGGCTTTGCCCGGTTTTCTACAATGCAGGCCAGTTTATCGGTACTTTCATGACCTCCATCGCACCCACGCTCCCCACCGTTCAGCCCGGTTCCTTCCTCACCTTGCACTACCGCCTGGCCGGTCCGTCGGGGGACGTGATCAACACCTTTACCGACAAGCCCGCCACCCTGTCGCTGGGCACCGGCGAGCTCTCGCCCGCGGTAGAGCAGCGCCTGCTGGGCCTGGCCGAAGGCACGCGCGCCACGTTCGAGCTGCCCGCCGGCGAGGCCTTTGGCGAGCGCAATGCCGACATGCAGCAGTGGGTGGCGAGGAAGCTGCTCAACCAGCTGGGCGATCCGGATGAAAAGTACAGCGTGGGCGATGTGGTGCAGTTCCCCACACCCGACGGCCTGGGTAGCTACGCCGGAGCCGTGCAGCAGGTGCGGGACGATGGCGCGGTGCTGTTTGACTTCAATCACCCGCTGGCAGGCCAGCCGGTCACGTTCGAAGTGCAAGTGATCGGCATCCTGTGATGAACGCCCCGCAGGAAATCCTTCTGGCCGAGCCCCGCGGCTTCTGTGCTGGCGTCGACCGCGCCATTGAAATCGTTGAGCGCGCGCTGCAAAAGTTTGGTGCGCCCATCTACGTGCGCCACGAAATCGTGCACAACACCTACGTGGTCAACGACCTCAAGGCCAAGGGCGCGATCTTCATCGAGGAGCTGGCCGATGTGCCGCCGGGCGCCACGCTGGTCTTCAGCGCCCACGGTGTGAGCCGCGCCGTGCAGGAAGAGGCCGTGGCCCGGGGCTTCAGCATTTTTGACGCCACTTGCCCGCTGGTGACCAAGGTGCACGTCGAGGTGGCCAAGCTCGCCAAAGAGGGCTACGAATTCATCATGATCGGCCACAAGGGCCACCCCGAGGTCGAGGGCACCATGGGCCAGCTCGACCACGGCATCCACCTGGTGGAAGACGTGGCCGATGTCGCGCGCGTGCAGCCGGTGCAGACCGAGAAGCTGGCGGTGGTCACGCAGACGACCCTGAGCGTGGACGATGCCGCCGAGATATCGGCCGCCGTGCGCGCCCGTTTCCCGCAGGTGCGCGAGCCCAAGCAGCAGGACATCTGCTACGCCACCCAGAACCGGCAGGATGCCGTCAAGGTGCTGAGCCCGCAGGTGGACGTGGTCGTCGTGGTGGGCAGCCCCACCAGCTCCAACAGCAACCGCCTGCGCGAACTGGCCGCGCGCCTGGGCACGAAGGCCTACATGGTCGACAGCGCCGAAGAGCTGCGCACAGAGTGGTTTGACGGCGCCGCGCGCGTGGGCCTGACGGCCGGCGCATCGGCCCCCGAAATCCTGGTGCAGCAAGTCATCGAGCGCATCAAGGCACTGGGGGCGGTGTCGGTGCGCACCATGGCGGGCATCGAGGAAACCATCAAGTTCCCGCTGCCCAAGGGCCTGAAGATCGACGCCGCCACGGGGCTGGAGATCAGCCAGCGCATGCCCGAGACGGGGCCTGGGGCGCACTGACCCACATCTGCACCCACCCCCCCACACTGCGCCAGACCGCGCCAAAAACCGTTCGGACTGAGCCTGTCGCAGCGCCGCGCGGCGGGTCGGCATCGTCCCGCGTGCACGGTTGTTGATGGTCTGCGCGGTGGGGTGGCGTCAGTGCCGGCGGCGCACAGCCTTGGTTGGGCTGTGCGGCGTTGGTTGCTATTAAATAAATAGCAATAGGTGCAAATAAATAAAGGACTTGTGGCCGATCTGGCATGTATTTGTGCCTTGTGGTCCTCTGCGGCGGCTACAGCGCCGTCGCCGGTCCGCTCCACAGGTCCAGTGGCGGGTCGGCCGCCACCGCCCGAAGAATGTCGGTGCGCGAGATGAATCCCGCCAGCACGCCTGCCTCATCCGTCACCGGAAGACCCGGCAGCCCGGTGTCGAGCAGCACCGCCGCCACGCGCCGCAGGGCGGTGTCTGCGGCCACGGTGGGCACGGGGCTGAGCATCACCTCCGACACGGGGCGGCGGGCCAGCTCGATGGCCTGCTTGATCGCGCCGGGCTCGGGCAAGAGGTCCAGCGGCGCCATGTCGGCCCGCAGCAGCAGGCCGATGACGCGGCCCAGTGCATCCACCACCGGGGCCTGCGCCACCTGGTTCTCGGCCAGCGTCTGCCAGGCATCGTTCACGCGGGTGTCGGGCGGCACGCTCAGGCCGCCCACGGTCATCACGTCGCTCACGCGGGTGAGCGGCTGGCGGGCGGGTTGCGGGCCATGCTCCGTCTGGGCATAGGCATTGACGGCATCCTGCATCCGCAGGTTGACGGAAGGGCGCACAGGGGCGTGCGCACTGGCTGGGGACAGCGCACCCGATGAACCGGAAAAGGGCGGGTCTTCGCGCTCCTGCGCCCGGGTGCGCAGGGCCTGCGGGCGCTGCACGCTGCGCACGGCGGAGATGCGCGACAGGTTTTCGGGCCCCCCGCGGAACATCTGGCCCGAAGGGCCGAACACAAAGAACATGGTCTCTCCTGTGGTACGGGCCGCGCCCGCCGGCCGCTTGAACGCGCCATGCCCCGGTTATCGGCATGCGGACGCGGTGGATGCAGGGGCAGTGTGTATCGGTGTTTTGCAAGGCGTGGCTGTTGACGCGCGCGGCCTGCCAACCCTTCTACACTGCCAGCCATTGTGTCCCCTACGGAGCCCCGCATGATCGACCGCGCCGCCGTTGCCGCCGCACGCCAGAAGCTGTCCACCCGCCCTGATTTTTTGCGTACCACGCCGCTCATGCGCCTGCCGGGCGCTGCGCTCGGGGTGGATTGTGCAGAGGTGTGGCTGAAGCTGGAGCAGACGCAGGTCGGCGGCAGCTTCAAGGCCCGCGGCATGCTGTACCGCCTGCTGGCCAATCCGGTGCCCGACAGCGGCGTGATCATTGCCTCCGGCGGTAACGCCGGCATCGCCGTAGCCGCGGCAGCCCGCGCGCTGGGCGTGCGCTGCGAGGTGTACGTGCCCGAGGTCTCGCCGGAGGCCAAGCGCGCCCGCCTGCGCGCTCTGGGTGCAGAGGTCGTCGTGACGGGGGCGGCCTACTCGCAGGCGTTTGAAGCCTGTGTTGCCCGCCAGAAGGCCACCGGCGCCCTGCAGGCCCATGCCTACGACCAGCCCGAGGTGGTGGCTGGTGCCGGCACCCTGGCGCTGGAAATGGAAGAGCAGGGCGGCCGTCTGCCCGACACGCTGCTGGTGAGCGTGGGCGGCGGCGGCCTGATCGGCGGCGTGGCGGCCTGGGTGCAAAGCCGCGCCCATGTGGTGGCGCTGGAGCCCGAGCGTGCGCCCACCCTGCACGCCGCGCGCGCTGCCGGCCAGCCGGTGGACGTGGAAGTCGGCGGCCTCGCCGCTGATTCGCTGGGCGCCCGCCGCATTGGCAGCCTGTGCTGGGACATCAGCCAGCGCCACGTGCACGACGCCCTGCTGCTGCCCGACGACGCCATCCGCGCGGCCCAGCTGTGGCTGTGGAAAGAGCTGAAACTGGCCGTGGAGCCCGCCGCCGCCCTGGGCCTGGCCGCCCTGCAGACCGGCGCCTACCAGCCCCAGCCGCAAGAGACGGTGGCCCTGATCCTGTGCGGCGCCAACTTCGATCCCGCCAGCCTCGCCTGACGGGCCCCCTGCTCGCCGCAACTGGCGCGGCCCATGCCAGCGCCCCCGCGCAAGGGCCGCCCCGCCGCGCCGGGGGCGTCCCCCCTCGGGGGGAAGGCGCGAAGCGACTCAGGGGGGGCCTAAAATAGTTTCATGCTTGACATCCTCCTTCTCCGCAAAGACCTCGACACCACCATCGCGCGTCTGGAAACCCGCAAAAAGCCCCAGGCCTTCCTGAACGTGGAAGCGTTCCAGGCCCTGGAATCCGAGCGCAAGACGCTGCAGACCCGCACCGAGGAGCTGCAGGCCCAGCGCAATCAGCTTTCCAAGCAGGTCGGCATGCTGATGAGCCGGGGCGACAAGGACGGCGCCGAAGCCGTCAAGGCCCAGGTCGCGGCGGGCAAGGTGGAGCTGGAGCAATCCGCCGCCCGCCTCGAGCAGATCCAGGCCGAGCTGCAGGCCATGCTGGCCGCCGTGCCCAACCTGCCGCACGCATCCGTACCTGTGGGCAGCGACGAGCACGGCAACGTGGAAGTGCGCCGCTGGGGTACCCCGGCCACGTTCGACTTCGAGGTGAAGGACCACGTGGACGTAGGCACGCCGCTGGGCCTCGATTTCGACATGGGTGTCAAGCTGTCCGGCTCGCGCTTCACGGTGATGAAGGGCTCGATTGCCCGCCTGCACCGCGCGCTGAGCCAGTTCATGCTGGACGTGCAGACGGGCGAACACGGCTACACCGAGTGCTACGTGCCCTATGCGGTCAATGCCGACTCGCTCAAGGGCACCGGCCAGCTGCCCAAGTTCGAAGGCGATCTGTTCGCCGCCAAGAAGGGCGGCCAGGATGGCGAGCCCGTGCCGGACAACGCGGCGCTGTACCTCATCCCCACCAGCGAAGTGCCGCTGACCAACTTCGTGCGCGACGTGGTGGTGGCCGAATCCGAGCTGCCCATCAAGCTCACGGCCCACACGCCGTGCTTTCGCTCTGAGGCCGGCAGCTACGGCCGCGACACGCGCGGGATGATCCGCCAGCACCAGTTCGACAAGGTCGAAATGGTGCAGATCGTGCACCCCGACCAAAGCTACGAAGCGCTGGAAGAAATGACCCGCCACGCCGAGGCCGTGCTGCAAAAGCTGGGCCTGCCCTACCGCGTGATGAGCCTGTGCACCGGCGATATGGGCTTTGGCGCCGCCAAGACCTACGATCTGGAAGTGTGGCTTCCCGCGCAGAACACCTACCGCGAGATCAGCTCGGTGAGCAATTGCGAGGCCTTCCAGTCGCGCCGCCTGCAGGCCCGCTTCAAGAACGCGCAGGGCAAGAACGAGCTGGTGCACACCCTCAACGGCTCCGGCCTGGCCGTGGGCCGCACGCTGGTGGCGGTGCTGGAAAACTATCAGCGGGCAGACGGAAGCGTCGAGGTTCCGGCCGTCCTCCGCCCTTACATGGGCGGACTCGCAGAGCTGTCCCCAGCCGCCTGACCTAGACACCCCCATACGCAGCCTCCAGCCAGGGCGCTGCAGCCCCAGGGCCTGCCCGCGACACAAGAACGCAGGCAGGCCCTGTTGTTTTGGGTCGCAGCCAGGGCAGGAACCCGTCAAATCAGGACAATGCAGGCATGACCTCTACCGCTACCACTCCCGCTGACATCGCCAGCGCCCCCATCCGCCTCACCCAGTACAGCCACGGCGCAGGCTGCGGCTGCAAGATCAGCCCCAAGGTGCTCGACGTGATTCTGGCGGGCAGTGGCGCCCAGAACCTGGACCCGCGCCTGTGGGTCGGCAATGCATCGCGCGACGACGCGGCTGTGTACGCGCTGGACGACGAGCGCGGCGTGGTCTCCACCACCGACTTCTTCATGCCCATTGTTGACGACCCGTTCGACTTCGGGCGCATCGCTGCCACCAACGCCATCAGCGACATCTACGCCATGGGCGCCGACCCGCTCATGGCGATTGCCATCCTGGGCTGGCCGGTGAACGTGCTGCCGCCCGAAGTGGCGCGCGAGGTGGTGCGAGGTGGCCGCGCGGTGTGCGATGCCGCAGGCATCCCGCTGGCAGGCGGGCACTCCATTGACGCGCCCGAGCCCATCTTCGGCCTGGCCGTGACGGGCGTGGTGAACCGGCGGGACATGAAGCGCAACGACACCGCCACGGCAGGAAGCCGCCTGTATCTCACCAAGCCGCTGGGCATCGGCATCTTCACCACCGCCGAGAAGAAGGCCCTGCTGCGCCCGCAGGACGTGGGCGTGGCGCGCGACGTGATGTGCACGCTGAACAAGCCCGGCAGCCGCTTTGGCAAGCTGGCGGGCGTGACGGCCATGACCGATGTGACCGGCTTCGGCCTGCTGGGACACCTGGTCGAGATGGCCGACGGCAGCGGGCTGACTGCCGTCATCGACGCTGCTGCCGTGCCCCGCCTGCCGGGCGTGGAGCACTATCTGGAGCAGGGCTGCGTGCCTGGAGGCACCTTGCGCAACTTTGACAGTTATGGCGCACGCATCGCCCCGCTGGCCGAGGTACAGAAACACCTGCTGTGCGACCCCCAGACCAGCGGCGGCCTGCTGGTGGCCGTGGCCCCGGAAGGCGAGGACGAGTTCCTGGCCGTGGCGGCCGGGCTGGGCCTGCAACTGAGCCCCATCGGCGAACTGGTCGCAAAGCGGCCCCTGGCGGTCGAGTTCCGCTGATGGCCGAAAACCTCAGCGACTTGCGGTACATCTTTTTGAGCGATGTGCCCATGATGGACGTGCGCGCGCCTGTCGAGTTTGGCCAGGGCGCCTTCCCCGGCGTGGTCAACCTGCCGCTGATGGACGACGGCGAGCGCCAGAAGGTCGGCACCTGCTACAAGCAGCAGGGCCAGCAGGCCGCGATTGCGCTGGGCCACGCGCTGGTGTCGGGCGACATCAAACGAGCGCGCATTGCCGCCTGGGCCGATTTTGCGCAGGCGCATCCGCACGGCGTGCTGTACTGCTTTCGCGGCGGGCTGCGCTCGCAGATCAGCCAGCAGTGGCTGCAGGCCGAGGCAGGCATTGCCTATCCGCGTGTCATCGGCGGCTACAAGGCCATGCGCAGCTTTCTGCTGGAGACCACGCAAGCCGCAGCAGAGGAGTGCGACTTTGTCGTGCTCAGCGGCTCCACCGGCACGGGCAAGACCGAGGTGATTGCGCAGCTCCCCCAGGGCATCGACCTGGAGGGCCACGCCAACCACCGGGGCTCCAGCTTCGGGCAGCGCACTACGGCCCAGCCGGCACAGATCGATTTCGAGAACCGGCTTGCCATCGACTTTTTGAAGAAACGTGCCCGTGGCAACGCCCGGTTTGTGCTGGAAGACGAAGGCAAGCATGTGGGCAGCCGGGCGGTGCCACTGGAGCTGCGCCAACGCCTGGAGCAGGCACCCATCGTGTACCTGCACGACACGTTCGAAGCGCGTGTGGAGCGCATCCTGCGCGACTATGTGGTGCTGCAGTGTGCGGACTTCATCGCTCTGCTGGGGCCCGAAGCGGGCTTTGAGGCCTATGCTGCACGCCTGCTGGCCAGCCTGGACAAGCTGGCGCGCCGACTGGGTGGCGACCTGCACCTTCGCTTGCGTACCGTGATGCAGGCTGCGCTGCATCAGCAGCAGATTGGCTCCGGGGAAGCGCTACACCGTGAATGGATTGCAGCGCTGCTGAAGCGCTATTACGACCCGATGTATGCCTTCCAGCGCCAGTCCCGGACCGGTCGCATCGTATTTGAGGGTGAACGGCCAGCGGTCGTGGAATACCTGCAGGAACGCCGCGAACTGCGGTGACGCCGAAGACGCAGAGGGCCTGCTTTGGAGCCGGCGCATGGTCCGTGGTGGCGGAAACCCTCGGTGTGTCATCGCCACCAGATCTGGCGTTCATCAAATCTGGCTATAATCGTAGGCTTCGACACACAGGAGAGGTGGCAGAGTGGTCGAATGTACCTGACTCGAAATCAGGCGTGGTAGCAATATCACCGTGGGTTCGAATCCCACCCTC
>LNFM01002143.1_pt1 | contig 35182 bp, 30 predicted proteins | sample 596031 | NCBI WGS metagenome assembly LNFM01 (sample SAMN04254537, study PRJNA301005) | activated carbon metagenome | isolation source: dual media filters at the Ann Arbor, Michigan drinking water treatment plant | place: USA: Ann Arbor
CTTTGTGGGTCGAGCAGCAGCTCGACGCGGCGATGGCTTGGGCACAACAACGAAACCACGATCGCAGGCGTCGGCCTGGCCACCTCGACGATTTCCGAAACGCGGCCCAGGATCGGCCACCTCGACGAATCCGGGAACCCGGCCTAGGCTTGCCCACTCGGTCGAATCGTGGAACGCAGGTGTCTTGCTCTGGCTCGACCTGGGTCCCACCCGAATCGCGACCTACGCCCTCTCCCCGGAGGCCGGTATCATCCTGCCTCCCCGCGGCCGCCCCGGCCCTTGACCACCAACACCCTGCTCGCGCCTCCACCCCAGCGCCCACCACGTACCGGAGACCGCTCTTGAGCGAATTCGCCACCTCGACTTTCTGGCTCGCACTCGTGCAGATCATCGGGGTAGACATCGTCCTGTCCGGCGACAACGCCGTCGTGATCGCGCTCGCCGCGCGCTCGCTCCCGCCCGCCCAGCAGAGGCAGGCCGTGATCTGGGGCAGCGGTGCCGCGGTCCTGATGCGGGTCTGCCTCATCATCGTCGCGGTGAGCCTGCTCAAGTTGCCGGGCCTCAAGCTGGTCGGCGCGGCGCTCCTGCTCTGGATCGCGGTACAGCTGCTCGTCCCGGAAGGCGAGGAGGTTGGGCATGGCACCGGGGCATCGAATCTGGGCGGAGCGATCCGCACGATCCTGCTCGCGGATCTGGCCATGAGCCTCGACAACGTGCTCGCCATCGCCGCGGTCGCAAAGGGCAGCATCGTCCTGTTGATCGTGGGCCTCGCCGTGAGCATCCCGCTCGTCGTGTTCACGAGCACATTCCTGCTGAAGGTGATGGACCGCTTCCCGATCATCGTGACTGCCGGAGCGGGCCTGCTGGGCTACGTCGCGGGCGAGATGATGGTGACGGACATCTTCACGGCACCCTGGATCGACGAGAACGCCCACTGGCTGCACACCGCGCTGCCGGTCACCTGCGCAGTGCTGGTGATCGCCGTCGGCAAGTTCCTCGCAGCGCGGGCCCGGGCACGGCACGGCGCGACACCGCTCGTCGATATCGCCGCGAAGGATTCCCCCACTCGCGACCCGCACTGACCTTCCCGCGGAGAGACCTCTCGTGAAACTGCTCGTACCCATCGACGGATCCGACACCTCGCTACGCGCGGTCGATGCCGTGATCGCGAAGGTCATCGCCTATCGCCCCCCCGTGGAGATCCACCTCCTCAACGTCCAGCACGCATTGCGCAAGGACGTCGGTCAGTTCGTCGACCACGAGGAGATCCGCCGCTATCACCAGGAGGAAGGCGCCAAGGCCCTCGCCGCGGCGCGCGCCCGGCTCGACGCAGAAGGAGTCGAGTACGCCGTGCACGTCTTCGTCGCCGACGACCCCGCCTTGGTCATCGTCCAGTTCGTGAAGGAGCAGAAGGTCGACGAGGTGATCATGGGCTCCCACGGCCGCAGCGAAATCGCGCAGATCCTGATGGGGTCCGTGGCGCGGGAGGTGCTGCGGGGCGCCGGTGTACCGGTCACGCTGGTCAACTGACCGACCTCGCGGGACACGGGTCGGGACCGGCCATGTGGTACGTACTGATCGCGCTGGCGGCGGGCGCCGCGGCTTCCGTCCAACTGGGCGTGAACGGCCTCATGCGCGGCGCGCTCGGCAGCCCGCTGCTGGCTGCGATGGTCAACAACTCGGTGGGGCTGCTCGGCATCGTGGCGCTCCTCGCGGTGACGCGCACGTCGCTGCCGACGGCCACCGCCGTTTCCAGCGCGCCGTGGTTCGGCTGGTTCGCCGGATTGCTGGGAGTCATCTACATCGTGTCGGGCGCGATCCTCGTGCCGAAGCTCGGCGTCGCCACCACCTTCGTGCTGATCCTCGTCGGGCAGGTCGCCATGGCGCTGACGCTGGACGTCGTCGGCGCCTTCGGCCCCAGCCATCCCATCACCGCGAGCCGGTTCCTCGGGGCGGCCCTGGTCGTCGTCGGCGCGGTGCTGGTGTTCCGTCGTTAGCGTTCCGTCGTTGGCGTTCCGTCGTTGGCGTTCCGTCGTCAGCCTTCCTCGTCTCCGATCACCGGCACCTCCCACACACGCCCCAGCGCCGCGCGCGCGGCACGCACCACGGCGTTTCCGCGTTCCGAGCGCAACGTCACGAACCCCAGCTCGGACTCCAGCGAGACGAGGTCAGCGACGACCAGACCACGCGCCTGGCTCTCGCGGATCGCAATGGCGTCCCGCGCGAGACTCAGACCGACGCCCGACCGCACGAGGTCGAGCATCGAGGCCTCCTGATCCACGAGGGCCACGCCCCGCAGCGAAAGCCCGCGCTCGCCCAGCACACCGGCAAGCAGGCGGTGATGCACGGACTCCGGCGGCGTCACGATCCAAGGCAACGCGGCGAGCGCCGGCCAGTCCCGACCGAGCACCTGCGGGCCCCATCCGGCCGGCGCGATCACGCGATAGGTGAAGCGGGTCAGGCGGACGACATCGAAGCCCGGCCTCCGGGTGCGGCGGACGGTCATCGCAGCATCCTGATGGGGATCCCCGAGGAAGAATCCGGCATCCAGTTCGCCATCCGCGATCTGCGCGAGGACGGTGCCGCTCATGCCCTGGCGCAGTTCGGTGCCGATCTGCGGCGCTGCGCGCACCAGCTCGCGGAGAAAGGCCCCGAGGCGGGTGAACTCCGGGTCGAGGATGGTGCCGAGCCGGAGCCGGCCGCGCACGGTGCCGTGGAGCCCCTGGGCCGCACGCTCGAAGCCGGTGAGCGCGGCGAGGGTCTCGCGCGCCGGGCTGAGCAGCGCTGCACCGTCGGCCGTGAGGGCAAGCCCCTGGGCCGTCCGCGCGAAGAGCGTGAGTCCGGTCAGGTCGGCAAGCCGCTTCAGCTGCAGACTGACGGCAGGCTGGCTGAGGTGCAGGCGAGCCGCGGCCCGGGACACGTTACCCTCCGTGGCAACCGTGACGAAGGCCTGGAGCGTGCGGGGGTCGATGGGGCCAGACATATTTGTGTTCCTTATGATCCGCTTCGCGATACTTCATTGGAAAATCGCTCGGGGCCAACCTATATTCCTGAAAACGTCGAGAGGTCTCCCATGAGCATCGCAAATATAGATCACCACATTGCCGGTCGGATCGTCGCTGGCACGAGCGGCCGCGCGCAGGACGTCTTCGACCCGGCCACGGGAACGATCACGGGGCGCGTTGCGCTCGCGAATCGCACCGAGGTCGATGCCGCGGTGGCCGCCGCGCAGCAGGCCTTCCCCGGGTGGGCGAACACGCCGCCGATCCGCCGGGCGCGCCACCTGTTCCGCTTCCTCGAACTCCTCAACAAGCACCACGACGACCTCGCCCGCGCGATCACCGCCGAGCACGGCAAGGTGTTCACCGATGCCCGCGGCGAGGTGTCTCGCGGCATCGACATCGTCGAGTTCGCATGCGGCATCCCGCAGCTGCTGAAAGGCGACTACACCGACCAGGTGAGCACGGGCATCGACAACTGGACGATGCGCCAGCCGCTCGGCGTCGTCGCAGGCGTCACGCCGTTCAATTTCCCGGTCATGGTCCCCATGTGGATGTTCCCGGTGGCCATCGCCGCGGGGAATACGTTCGTGCTGAAGCCGAGTCCGATCGACCCGTCTCCCTCGCTGTTGATCGCCGAGCTGATGCGCGAAGCCGGGATCCCCGACGGCGTGTTCAACGTGGTCCAGGGCGATCGCGAGGCCGTGGATGCGCTGCTCGAGCATCCGGACGTGCGCGCCGTCTCGTTCGTGGGCAGCACGCCCATCGCCCAGCACATCTACGAGACCGGGGCCCGCCACGGCAAGCGCGTGCAGGCCCTGGGCGGCGCCAAGAACCACATGGTCGTGATGCCCGATGCCGACGTGGAGAAGACCGTCGATGCGCTCGTGGGCGCCGCGTACGGCTCTGCCGGCGAACGCTGCATGGCGATCAGTGTCGCGGTGTTCGTGGGCGATGCCGGTGACCGGATCATGCCGGTGCTCGCCGAGCGCACGCGCAATCTCGTGATCCGCAACGGCCTCGAACTCGACGCCGAGATGGGTCCGATCGTGACGCGCATCGCACTCGACCGCATCGAGGGCTACATCGCCCAGGGCGTCACCGAGGGCGCGCAACTGGTGGTGGACGGTCGCGGCATCAAGGTGCCCGACCACGCGAACGGCTTCTGGCTCGGCGGCACGCTCTTCGACCACGTCACGCCGTCGATGCGGATCTACCGCGAGGAGATCTTCGGACCGGTACTCGCGTGCGTGCGGGTGAAGGATTTCAACGAGGCACTCGATCTGGTGAACGCCCACGAGTTCGGCAACGGCGTGAGCTGCTTCACGCAGAACGGCCACGTGGCGCGCGAGTTCAGCCGGCGCGTGGAAGTCGGGATGGTGGGCATCAACGTGCCGATCCCGGTGCCCATGGCGTGGCACGGCTTCGGCGGCTGGAAGCGCAGCCTCTTCGGCGACATGCACGCGTACGGCGAGGAAGGGGTGCGCTTCTACACGAAGCAGAAGAGCATCATGCAGCGCTGGCCCGAGAACATCGGCGACGGCGCCGAGTTCGTGATGCCCACGGCGAAGTGACGACGATGGCCGCCCCCGAGTTCGACTACGTGATCGTCGGCGCCGGGACCGCGGGCTGCCTGCTCGCGAACCGGCTCTCGGCCGACCCGACGCGGCGCGTGCTGCTGCTCGAAGCGGGCGGGCCGGACAACTATCACTGGATCCACATCCCGGTCGGCTATCTCTACTGCATCGGCAACCCGCGCACCGACTGGCTCTACAGCACCGAGCCGGACGCCGGGCTGAACGGTCGCAAGCTGCGCTATCCGCGCGGCCGCACGCTGGGCGGCTGCTCCAGCATCAACGGCATGATCTACATGCGCGGGCAGGCGCACGACTACGACGGCTGGGCGGCAGCCACGGGCGACGACGACTGGACGTGGGCGAACTGCCTGCCGGACTTCAAGGCCCACGAGGATCACTACCGTCTCGACGACGGTGTCGACGGCCACGAGGCGTTCGCGAAGCTGCACGGTGTCGGCGGGGAATGGCGCGTCGAGAAGCAGCGGCTGCGCTGGGACATCCTCGACGCGTTCGCCCTCGCGGCCCAGCAGGCGGGCGTGCCGGCGACGGACGACTTCAACCGCGGCGACAACGAGGGGGTCGGCTACTTCGAGGTGAACCAGCGGTCCGGCTGGCGATGGAACACCGCGAAGGCATTCCTGCGGCCGGTGTGCACGGCGCGCGAGAACTTTGCGGTCTGGACGAACGCACAGGCGCACAGGCTCGAGATCTCCACTGGGGCCGACGGCAGGCCGCGCTGCACCGGCGTCGAGGTGATGCATGCCGGACAGCGTGTGACGGTGAAGGCCGCGCGGGAGGTGATCCTCGCCGCGGGCAGCATCGGGTCACCGCAGTTGCTGCAGCTGTCGGGGATCGGGCCCGCCGCTCTTCTGCAACGCCACGGCATCTCCGTGAAGCACGACGCGCCCGGCGTCGGCGCAAACCTGCAGGACCACCTGCAGATCCGTGCGGTATTCAAGGTACGCGGCGCGCGCACGCTCAACACGCTCGCGAACAGCCTCTGGGGCAAGGCGATGATCGGTGCCGAGTACGCGCTGAAGCGCAGCGGTCCGATGAGCATGGCGCCGTCGCAGCTGGGCGCCTTCACGCGGAGCGATCCGTCACGGCCGCATCCGAACATCCAGTATCACGTGCAGCCGTTGAGCCTCGATGCCTTCGGCGAACCGCTGCACAGCTTCCCCGCGTTCACCGCGAGCGTGTGCAATCTGGCGCCCACGAGCCGCGGCACCGTGCAAATCCGCAGTGCGCGCGCGGAGGACGCCCCCGCGATCGCCCCGAACTACCTGAGCACCGACGACGACCGCCTGGTGGCGGCGCAATCGCTGCGCGTCACCCGCCGTATCGCGGCGCAGCCGGCACTCGCGCCCTTCGCCCCCGAAGAGTGGAAGCCCGGCCCGCAGTTCGAGACCGACGAGGAACTCGCGCGGCTCGCCGGAGACATCGCCACGACGATCTTCCATCCCGTGGGCACCACGAAGATGGGGGCGGCCGACGACCCCATGGCCGTCGTCGACAGCCGCCTGCGCGTGCGCGGGGTGGCGGGTCTGCGCATCGCGGATGCCGGCGTGATGCCGACGATCACGAGCGGCAACACGAACGCCCCGACGCTGATGATCGCGGAGAAGGCGGCACGCTGGATCCGCGAGGCCTGAGTCGTCGGTTTTTCCTCGCTCGGATGACGGGTGACGAAGTCTTCGTGATCGCACGCAACCGGGCTACCATCCGCGGCTTTTCGGAACCACGAGGCCACACGATGTCGGCAATCACACGCACACCCCGGGGCGACAGATCATGCTGAGCCTCCTCGGACTTCTGATCGGACTCGGCGCGCTCGTCTACCTGACGATGCGGGGCGTGGAGCTGCTCATCGCGGCGCCGCTGTGCGCGCTGCTCGTGGCCTTCACCAGCGGCTTCGCGCCATTCCCGCAACTGGCGGCCACCGGCTCGCCCAGCTTCACCGCGGCCTACATGCAGGGCTTCGTCGGGTTCGTGCAGACCTGGTTCTTCATGTTCCTGCTGGGCTCGCTCTTCGGAAAGATCATGGAGGCGAGTGGCGCGGCCGACAGCGTCGCGGTGTGGATCGTCGACAAGCTCGGCGCGAAGCACGCAGTGATCGCCGTGGTCGCCGCCTGCGCGGTGCTGACGTATGGCGGCGTGAGCCTCTTCGTCGTCGCGTTCTCGGTGTACCCGATGGCGCTCAGCCTCTTCCGCGTCGCCGACGTGCCGCGCCGCTTCATCCCCGCGGCCCTCGCGCTGGGTTCGGTCACGTTCACGATGACCTCGGCGGGCTCGCCCGAGATCCAGAACTGGATCCCCACGAAGTTCCTCGGCACCACCCCCTACGCCGGCTGGCAGGTGAGCATCGTCGTCGCGGTGTTCATGGCTGTGGCGGGACACCTGTGGCTGTCGTGGATGGTGCGGCGTGCGCTCGCCGCGGGCGAACACTTCGTCGTGCGCGAGGACGATCCGCAGCTGGAAGCGCGGACCCTGCCACCGGCGTGGCGCAGCGCGTTGCCGCTCGTCGCCGTGCTGGCGGTGTCGTTCATCTGGCACGACTCGCTGAAGGAGTCGGCACTCATCGTCGCCCTCGGCGCGGGCGTCGCGTCCGGCCTGCTGCTCAACGTCGGATTCCTGAAGGGGCGCATCGGCGCCGCGACAGCCGCCGGTGCGCTGGGCGCCCTCATCGCCATCGCGAACACTGCGGCGGTGGTGGGCTTCGGCGGCGTCGCGAAGCTGACGGGTGGCTTCCAGGCCGCCGTGGATTTCATGACCCACCTGCCCGGTTCCCCGCTCATCGGCGCCGCGGTGGCCGTGAGCGTGATCGCCGGCCTGACGGGCTCGGCCTCCGGCGGACAGTCCATCGCGCTGCCGCTGCTCGCGCCGCTCTATCTCGGTCAGGGCGTGAATCCCGAGGCGCTGCACCGGGTCGTGGCGATCTCGTCCGGCGCGCTGGATTCGCTGCCGCACAACGGATACGTGGTGACGACGATCCGGTCGATCTGCCGCGAGTCCTATTCGGCTGCATATCCGGGCGTGGCTGCGATGACGGTGATCATGCCGGCCATCGGTGCCGTGCTCGCCGTGGTGCTGTTCAGTCTCTGAGCGGGCGCCGCAGATGCCTGGCGCTGGGCGGGCGCGGAAGCCACCGCGAACAGGATAGACTCGCGCGGTTTTCCGACTCCGCCCCTCGCACATCGTGAAGCAGACCATCGTTACGCTCAACATGGAGGGAGTCCTGACTCCCGAGATCTGGATCGCCGTCGCCGAGAAGACCGGCATCGAGGCGCTGCGCCGCACGACGCGCGACGAACCGGACTACGACACGCTGATGCGCTACCGCCTGGAGATCCTGGACCGGCACGGTCTGACGCTCTCGCAGATCCAGGAAGTCATAGGATCGCTCGAACCGTTGCCGGGCGCCCGCGCGTTCCTCGATGAGTTGCGGTCCTTCACGCAACTGCTCATCCTGTCGGACACCTTCGAACAGTTCGCCGCGCCGTTCATGCGCCAGCTCGGAATGCCGACGCTGCTGTGCCATCGGCTGGTGGTCGAGAACGATCGCATCGTCGACTACAAGCTCCGGCTGCCGGAGCAGAAACGCGCTGCCGTCGCCGCCTTCAGGAATCTCAACTACCGCGTGATCGCAGCGGGCGATTCGTTCAACGACACCTCGATGCTGATCGAGGCGGATGCCGGGTTCCTCTTCCACGCGCCGGATAACGTCCGGCGTCTCTTTCCCCAGTTCACGGCCGTCGACGAGTACGATGATCTGATGGGACTCATCCGCGGCGCGATGAACGGGCACTGACCCGACCGACGCGCCAGGCAGTCAACCGGGGACTAGCATGATCAAGGACGTGAGAACCACCACGGCAGCCTGGGTGGTCGCGGCGATGCTGGCGGTATCCGCCTGTGGCGACGCCGGCGCGCCGAAGTACATCGACACCGCCAAGGGTCACCTGGACAAGGGCGACGCCGCAGCGGCAGTCATCGAGCTTCGGAATGCCCTGCGGGAAGACCCCGACCTGCCGGAGATCCGCTATCTGATGGGTATCGCGCTGCTCCGGTCAAACGATCCTGTGGGCGCCGCGGTGGAGCTGCAGAAAGCACTGTCCCTGAACTTCGACCGGAACCTCGTCGTGCCCGAGCTGGCGGATGCGCTCTACCAGACGGGTGCCTACGAAAAGCTCCTGACGACGCTCGACACCGGCCCGGTCACGCCCGCCGCGGCCCAGTCGATCGTCGACAGCATCCGCGGCGATGCGCTCGTGGCCATCGGGCAGTTCGACGCAGCGCGCAAGGCCTACGAGGCCGTGTTGAAGTCCGACCCGGCGCAGGAACGGGCGAAGCTCGGAGAGATCACCCTCGCGCTGGCCGGTGGCGACGCCGCGAAGGCGGAATCGCTGCTGACCGAGACCTTCGGCGCCGATCCGAAGTCCAGCCGGGCATGGATGATCAAGGCCAGTCTGGCCGAGCGCGCGGCGAATACCGAGGCGGCCATCGCGGCGTACGAGAAGGCCATCGAACTGAAGCCGGACAACCTCACCGCCTACGTCACCCTGATTCCGCATCTGATCGCCCACGGTCGGTCGAAGGATGCGGAAACGCGGCTCGCCGCCATGGCCAAGCTGGCGCCCAACGCGACCGCGACGGCGTACGCCGATGCCGTCGTGTCGTACGCCAAGGGCGACACTGCGCGCGCGCGCGGGGCCATCCAGACCGTGCTGAAGAACGCGCCGGACGACAACCGCGCACGCCTGGTCGGCGGCATGCTCGAACACGATCTCGGCAACTACGCCATGGCCGAGAAGCTGCTCACGGCGGTCGTGAGAACCTCCCCTGGACAAACGCGCGCGCGCTACATGCTGGCGTCGACGCTGGCGCGCGCCGGCAAGGCCCTGGAGGCCCGGCAGACGCTCGAACCCCTTCTGGTAGCCCCCAATCCGGCTGCCCCGACGCTGGAACTGGCGGGCGACATTGCGTTGCGCCTCGGAGACCCCCAACGCGCCATCGAGAACTTCACGAAGGCCATCGCGCTCGACCCGAAGCGCCCCGGACCGATGATCGGCCGCGCGCGCGCACAGATCGCCTCCGGCCAGTTCGAAGCCGGCATGGCCGACCTCGCCGCAGCGTCAACGCTCGATCCGTCGCAGGTCACCCCGGACGTGCTCGCGATCGACGAACTGCTGCGCAAGGGCCTGCGCGACCGGGCACAGACGATCGCGAACGCCCTGGTGAAGCGGCTCCCCGAGCAGGCAGCGGCCCACAACGCCCTGGGGCTCGTGGCCAGCGCGAGAGGCGACCGCGCCGGCGCGAAGGCCGCGTTCGAGAAGGCCGTGTCGTTGTCCCCAACCTTCATCCCGGCGGTGAAGAACCTGGCGTCCGCAGAAATGGATGCCGGGAATCCGGCAGGCGCCATCGCACGGCTGCGCGAACTCGTGAAATCGGACCCGGGGAAACCCGAGGCCGTGGTCATGCTCGTCGCAGCTCTCCAGCGCACGGGGGCCCCGGCCGCCGAGGTACTGCCGGTCATCGACGTAGCCCTCCGCGAGAACGTGCTTGCGCTTCCGCTCTTCATCATCAAGACCGACTACCTCCTGGCCCGCGGTGACACCCAGGGGGCCCTCGACGCGGCCCTCGCGGGTCAGGCCGCGTTCCCGGGCGATCCCGGTGCGCTCTACGCCCTCGCACGGACGCAGCTGAATGCCGGGGATTCCCAGCAGGCCCTCGCCAGCTTCGGCAAGCTCGCAGCCGCTGCTCCGAGAGCAACTGCGCCACTGCTTGGGATCGCCGAAGCGCAGGCCGCCGAACGCCACTGGCCCGAAACCCGCGCGGCGCTGAAGCGCGCAATCGCGCTTGCGCCGGATGAGTTGCCCGCCTACCTCGGGCTCGTGCGCGCCTCCCAGGCCGCCGCCGACTTCCCGCAGGCCCGCGAGGACGCCCGCGTGATCCAGAAGAAGTGGCCCGGCCGCCCCGAAGGCTGGCTCCACGAGGCGGCGGCCCTCGACCGGCTGAAGCAGGGGAGCGCCGCCGAGCAGGTGCTGCGGAGCGGCCTCGCCGCCAGCAACGCCTCCGAGGTGCTTGCTGCGCTCTACCAGCATCTGCTGGCCGAGGGGAAGAGCGACGCGGCAGCCTCGACACTCGCCGCCTGGTTCGCGAAGCATCCCGGTGACGTGCGCGGGATGCTCGCCGCGGGCGAGGTTCATCAAGCCCGGGGGGAATTCGACCAGGCTGGGAATTGGTTCCGGAAGGTGCTGGAAGTGCGCACCGACGACCCCGTGGCGCTGAACAATCTCGCCTGGGTGCTCGGCAAGCAGGGCGACAAGTCGGCTCTGGACATCGGCAAGCGGGCCCTTGCGGCTGCCCCCTATGCGGCAGCCGTGCTCGACACCGTGGGCGTCCTCAATGTCCAGTTCGGTAATCGCGACGAGGGCATCCGACAGCTGGAATCCGCGGTGGCGCGCGCGCCGTCGGACTCCCAGATCCGCGTGAATCTCGCGCGCAGCCTGATCGCCTCAGACCGGAAGTCCGACGCGCGCGTGCAACTGGACGCCGCCTCTCGCCTGAGACCCAGCGACGAGGATGCAAAGGTCATCGCGGAGTTGATGCGCGCGCTCTGAGGAGAGATCCCGTCGGGTGACTGTCGGCGCAAGGACATCGGCATGGCAAAAACCCTTCGTCGACAAATCTTACAGACGCCGCAAATAGCACGTTTCTGCAACCAATCCCCCCATACGAAACAGCGCGTTGCCAGCCCTGGCCCAGTCCGTGCGAACGGCCGCGTGTCCAAGGCAGGGAACCGCCCTGGACCAACAAAAATTCGGCGACCCTGAGTAGTCCTACAGCTTGGAGACATGACAGTGATCAAAAAAATTCTTGCGACGGCAGTCCTCGGTAGCCTGATGGCTGCCGGTTCCGCCTCCGCCGCGACCCTGAGCTTTAGCTTCTCGAAGCCCCTTCAAACCACCGAGATCTCGCAGACCGGCTCTCTCGGCCTGTTCGATTCGGGCCTCGGCGTTCTGACCGGCGTGACGCTCACGCTGACCGGCCAGAACGTCACGGAGCTCACCCTCACGAACAACGCCGCCAACACGCAGACCACCCGCGCGACGGCGACGACCGATCTGGACTTCGTCTCCAACCTCGTTGGCCTGACGTTCGCGAGCCCGCTGGTCTCGCTCTCCGCTACGACCGGTTTCGTGACCCTGAACCCCGGCGAAACGCAGTCGTTCGGCCCCCTGAACGATTCCGACACGATCGTGCTGAACCCGGCGGCCAGCCTGTTCGCTGTGGCGGGTGGTGGCACCTTCACGATCTCCTGCGCTTCGTTCAGCGGACTCAGTGTCGTTGGCGGCGGCGGCAACATCGCCTCCACGCAGTCCACGCAAGCCGCCTGCGGCGCGGAGATCAGCTACGAATACACTTCCCGCCCGCCGGTGCAAGTGCCGGAACCCGCCACCCTGGCCCTCCTGGGTCTGGCCGTGGTCGGTGCCGGTGTTGCGCGTCGCAAGTTCGCGTAATCCAGCAGCAGACGTAGCCAAGAAAAGCCGCCCTTCGGGGCGGCTTTTTTGTTTTCCTCTCGTGATGGCGAATGGACAGCAGGGCGGCGTCAAGAGCGGAAACGACAAGGCCGCGTGATCTCTCACGCGGCCTTGTGTGTTTCAGGCAGGCCGGGAACTACGAACGCTCAGTGGCTGATCATCCACGGACGCTTCGAGGGGAAACTCTTCTTCCCGTCGGGCGCCACCGCCGTGGTCTTGCTGATCCCCGAACCGCAGCCGCAGCTTGAGCTGTGCACATGGCCCAGCTTGGACGACGACTTCGGTTCGTGCTGCGCGCGCTCGTTGGTCGCGTGGGCGATGCGCGACGCGGCGGGCATGCCGGCGTAGGCCGGTGCCGTGAGCATCGCGCGGTCGGCCGCGCTTCCACATTCCGGGCACGCGTGCGGCAGGGACGACTCGGCCATGCGCCGCAGGGCCGTGAACTCCATACCGCAACCGCCACAGGCGTATTCGTAAACCGGCATGACTGGCTCCTTACTTGTCCGGCGACATCGGGATGTCGACGCCACCCTTGATGTGCTTCACCGGGCCGGCTTCGCTCGGGTTGATGTCGAAGTCGAAGATGCCGGTGGGCAGCCACAGCGTCGCGCACGCGTTCGGGATGTCGACCACGCCGCTGATGTGACCTTGCACCGGTGCTGTCCCGAGGATCGCATAGGCCTGCGCTTTCGTGTACCCGAATTTCGTGAGGTACTCGATCGCGTTCAGACACGCCTGTCGGTAGGCCACGTGCACGTCGAGATAGTGCTGCTTGCCGTACTCGTCGACCGAGATGCCCTCGAAGATCAGGTAGTCGTTGTAGGTGGGCGTGATCGGGCTCGGCTTGAAGATCGGGTTCTTGATCCCGTACTTCGCAACGCCGCCCTTGATCAGCGTGACCTTCATGTGGACCCAGCCGGCCATCTCGATGGCGCCGCAGAACGTGATCTCGCCGTCGCCCTGGCTGAAGTGGAGGTCGCCGACCGACAGGCCGCCGCCATCGACGTACACCGGGAAGAAGATCTTCGAGCCGCGCGAGAGGTCCTTGATGTCGCAGTTGCCGCCGTGCTCACGGGGCGGGACGGTGCGGGCGCCTTCGGCACCGATCTTGGCCTTCAGGTCGCCCTTCGCCTTGCCGGCGTGGGCCGTGGGCGAGAACGGGGGGTTGGCCAGCGGCGGCACGCGATCCGGAGCGGTCTTGATGAAATCGACCTCGCGGGTGTTCCAGGTCTCGAGCAGCTTCGGGTCGGGCAGGCAGCCGATGAGTCCGGGGTGGATCAGGCCGGCGAACTTCACACCGGGCACGTGGCGCGAGTGCGTGAAGACGCCGCTGATGTCCCAGATCGACTTCTGCGCGAACGGGAAGTGCTCGGTCAGGAAGCCGCCGCCGTTCTTCTTCGAGAAGAATCCGTTGAAGCCCCACAGGCTTTCCTGCTTGGCACCCACGTCGAGGAGTTCGACGACCAGCAGGTCACCAGGCTCCGCGCCCTTCACGCCGACCGGGCCGGACAGGAAGTGGACGGTCGACAGATCGACATCGCGAACGTCGTCCGCGCTGTCGTTGTTCTTGATGTAGCCACCGGTCCAGTCGTAGGTCTCGAGGATGAAGTCGTCGCCGGGGTTCACCCAGCAGGCCATCGGGATGTCCGGATGCCAGCGGTTGTGGATGTTCTCGTTGTCGTACGGCGAACCGTTCAAGTCGACCTTGATGAGGGTCTCGGGCATGGCTCTCTCCTTCTTATCGAACGTTGGGTTTCTTATACGGTCCGGAATCAGACCGACAGGTACTGCTTGATGCGGGCGGGGTCGATGTTGGCGCGGTCCGCCTCGTGTACGAACCTCCCGCCCTCGATGACGAACATGCGGTCGGCCACCTCGAGCGCGAACGAGAACACCTGCTCCGACACGACGATCGTGATCTCGCGAAGCTTGCGGATCTCGTTCAGCGCCTTGGCGATGTCCTTGATGATGGACGGCTGGATGCCTTCGGTCGGCTCGTCGAGCAGCAGCACCTTCGGATTCGTGACGAGCGCGCGGCCGATGGCGAGCTGCTGCTGCTGACCGCCCGACAGGTTGCCGCCCTTGCGATGGCGCATCTCGAAGAGCACGGGGAACATCGTGTAGATGTCCTCGGGGATCACCTTCTCCTTCGCGTTCTCGAGTCCGGTCCGGAGGTTCTCCTCCACTGTCAGCGTCGGGAAGATCATCCGTCCCTGGGGAACGTAGCCCACGCCCTTCGCGACGCGACGGAAGGACTCCTCCTTCGAGATGTCGGAGCCGTCCACGCTCACGTGGCCCGACTTCAGCGGCAGGATGCCGATCAGCGATTTGAACAGCGTGGTCTTGCCCATGCCGTTACGGCCCATCACGGCGACCGTCTCGTTCTTCCGCGCCTCGAACGAGATGCTGTGGATGGCCTCGCTCTGGCCGTAGCTCACGCACAGGTCGGTTACGCTCAGCATGACGTCTCTCCCTCAGTGGCCGAGATACACATCGATCACACGCGGATCGGCCTGCACCTTGTCCATCGGACCCTCGGCGAGGATCTTTCCCTGGTGCATGACCGTGACCTTGTGGGCGATCTTCTTGACGAAATCCATGTCGTGCTCGATGACGATCATGGCGCGGTTCTTCCCAATGCGGGCCAACAGTTCCGCCGTCAGCTCGCGCTCCCGGACGCTCATGCCCGCGATCGGCTCGTCGAGCATCAGCAGCTCCGGGTCCTGCATGAGCAGCATCCCGATCTCGAGCCACTGCTTCTGTCCGTGCGACAGGAGGCCGGCCTCTCTGCTGAGCTGATCCGCGAGCCCGATCTCGGCGGCGACCTCCTCGATGCGAGCTTTCACGTCGTCGGTGCACTTGAACGCGAGTGCCCCGAACACGCCGCGGCCGCGCGGGAACGACACCTCGAGGTTCTTCCAGACGGTCAGGTTCTCGTAGATGGACGGCGTCTGGAACTTGCGGCCGATACCGGCGCGGACGATCGCGTGCTCGGCGAGTTCGGTCATCTCCTGGTTCTTGAACTTGATGCTGCCCCCGCTCGACTTCGTGCGGCCGCAGATCAGGTCGAGGAGCGTCGTCTTGCCCGCGCCGTTGGGACCGATGATCACGCGCAGCTCGCCGCGGTCCACGTACAGGGTCAGGTTGTCGATGGCCTTGAAGCCATCGAAGGAGACAGTGAGATCTTCCACCGCCAGGACGAAATCGGAGTTGCTCATGGGATGCGCTCCTCGCTCAGGCCGTGGCCGGGCCCATACGGCCCGTGGTGGGTGCGGAAACCGCATCACCGGATTCCGCTGTGCGCGGGGTGGCGGCGGCCTTGGCAGCCTCATCATCCAGCGTCGTCAACGGGGCCACCGGCGGTACGGCGGGGCCCTCGGGCTGCTGGCGGCGCTTGCCCAGGAGCCAGGGCTTCACGAAGTCCTCGAAGAGCCCGGCCAGGCCGTTCGGGAAGGCCATCACCACGCCGATGAAGAGTGCCGCCATCAGGAACAGCCAGAGCTGCGGGAAGCTTTCCGAGAAGTACGTCTTGCCGAAGTTGACGAGCAGAGTGCCGTAGACCGCACCGACCAGGGAGTTGCGGCCGCCCACCGCAGCGAAGATCACCATCTCGATCGAGGGCACGATCCCGACGAACGAGGGCGACATGAAGCCCACCTGGAGGGCGAACATCGCGCCGCCGATCCCGCAGAGCATCGCCGCGAGGCAGAACACGAACACCTTGAAGTTGGCGACGTCGTAACCGGAGAAGCGCACGCGGTCCTCCTTGTCGCGCATGGCGAGGAGCAGCGTGCCGAGCTTGGACTTCTGGATCCAGCGGCAGAGGAAGATGGCACCGAAGAGCAGGATGGCATTCGCGTAGTAGAGGATGTACTTCGCGGAGTCGGTACGCACGTCCCAGCCGAGCATGGTCTTCAGGTCGGTCATGCCGTTCACGCCACCGGTGTAGCCCTGCTGACCGATGATGAGCACCGTGAGCACCAGCGCCACCGCCTGCGTGATGATCGCGAAGTACACGCCGCCCACCCGCCGCTTGAACATGGCGAAACCAACGATGAACGCGAGCAGCGTCGGCACGAAGAGCAACGCGAAGATCGCGAACGGCAGATGCCGGAAGGGCTCCCACCACAGCGGCAGCTGGGTGATCTGGTTCCAGTCCATGAAGTCCGGGATGCCGGGCGTCGACTGGATCTTCGTGCTCTCCGGGTCCGACGCCTCCAGCTTCAGGAACATCGCCATGCAGTAGCCGCCGAGGCCGAAGAACACGCCCTGGCCCAGGCTCAGGATGCCGCCGTACCCCCAGAGCATCACGAGGCCCACGGCGACGAACGCGTAGGTCAGGTACTTGCCGATCAGGTTGAGCCGGAAGATGTCTGCCGTGAGAGGCATCACCACGAGAATCACCAGAGCGAGAATGAGGATCCCCGCGATGTCCGATGTGCCCAGCCAGTGTCGAAGTTTGGTCATGGCGCGTTCCTGTGCAATCGAATGAGAACCGGGGCGATCACCGCCGCACCTTGAGGGCGAAGAGCCCCTGCGGACGAATCATCAGGATGGTGATGATGGCGAGGAGCGTGATCACCTTCGCCATGGAGCCCGTCAGGAAGAACTCGGTGATCGACTGTGCCTGGGCGATGCCGAAGGCCGAGGCCACCGTTCCGAAGAGGCTGGCCGCGCCGCCGAACGTCACCACGAGGAAGGCGTCGACGATGTAGAGCGATCCGCTCGTGGGCCCCGTCGAGCCGATCGTCGTGAACGCGGCGCCGGCGACACCGGCGATCCCGCAGCCGATCGCGAAGGTCATGCGGTCCGTCTTCTTCGTGTTGATGCCGATCGCGTTCGCCATCGTCCGGTTCGCGACCGTGGCCCGCACCCGCAGCCCCCAGCGCGACCGGTAGAGCATCAGGAATACGCCGCCGGCGACCAGCACCGTGAGCGCCAGCACGAAGAGTCCGTTGATCGGGATGTCGAGGCCTTCCGCTGGGCTCCAGGAACCCATCAGCCATTCGGGCAGCGTCGGGCTCACCTCTTTCGCGCCGAACGTGGAGCGGAAGATCTGCTGCATGCCCAGGGACAGCCCCCAGGTCGCGAGCAGCGTGTCGAGCGGACGACGATACAGGTGCCGGATCAGCGCCCACTCGGCCATCCACCCCACGATGAAGGCGAGCACGAAGGCGATGCCGATGGCGATCAGGAAGTAGTAAGGCATCAACCCTGGCGCGTAGGTCTCGGTCAGGGTCGATGCAAGAAAGATGGTGTAGGCGCCGATGGTCATGAACTCGCCGTGCGCCATGTTGATGACGCCCATCTGGCCAAAGATGATCGCGAGTCCCAGGCCCATCAGCAGCAGCACGCTGAAGAGCGAGAGGCCGGCGAAGCCCTGCATCATCACGATGTTCCAGATTTCCGATGCGGTCATGGCGGCGGTTCCTTGCCTTGGTTGCCTGTCTTGTTCACCACGCCGGCACGGAGGCACAGAGGAATCACTTCACTCACCGGGACGGCCTCGGTTGCGTGCCTTTCGGCGACGTCGGACTCGGTGCGCATCCGGTGTTCCCCTCGGTACCTCTCGTGCTGCGATGGTCGTCTCGTTTCCTGCCAACCCGTGCCCCCGCCACCACACGACCCCGGGGAACTGGGGTCGCGGGCGGGGCGCACGTCACGTGCGGATTACTGGTAGCCCGTGTTACTGATAACCCTTGGGGAAGGGGTTCGGCTCGATGAGGTTGGGCGACTCGGCGATCAACTTGAACTGACCATCCGACTGGATCTGGCCGATGCGCGCCTTGCTCCAGAGGTGGTGGTTCTCGTGGATCTTCACGTAGCCCTCGGGCGCCGTCTTCAGTTCGATGCCGGGCGAGGCTGCAGCCACCTTGTCGATGTCGAAGCTGCCGGCCTTCTCGACCGTCGCCTTCCACAGCCAGGGCCCGAGGTAGGCGGCCTGGGTGACGTCGCCGATGACTTCCTTCGGACCGTACTTCGCCTTGAACGCCTCGACGAACTTCTTGTTGTTGGGGTTATCGAGGCTCTGGAAGTACTTCATGCAAGCGTAGAACCCGTTGCAGTTCTCGCCGCCGATCCCGAGGAGTTCGTCCTCGGTCACGGAGATCGTGAGCAGCAGCTGCTTGTCGGAGGTGATACCGGCGGCCTTCATCTGCTTGTAGAAGGCGACGTTCGAGCCGCCCACCACGATCGCGTACACGCAGTCCGGCTTCGCGACCTTGATCTTGTTGATGAGCGAGTTGAAGTTGGTGTGGCCGAGCGGGTAGTACTCCTCGCCCACGACCTTGCCCTTCTGGAAGTTCTCGATGTGCTTGCGGGCGATCTTGTTCGACGTGCGCGGCCAGATGTAGTCGGAGCCGATCAGGAAGAAGGTCTTGGCGTTCTTCTCCTTCTGCACCCAGTCGAGGCCGTAGATGATCTGCTGCGTGGCTTCCTGACCCGTGTAGATCACGTTCTTCGACTGCTCGAGGCCTTCGTAGAAGGTCGGGTAGTACAGCATCCCGTTCTCTTTCTCGAAGATCGGCAGCACGGCCTTGCGGGAGGCGGACGTCCAGCAGCCGAACACGGCGGCCACGCGGTCGTTCACGAGCAGCTTCTTCGACTTCTCGGCGAAGGTCGGCCAGTCGCTGGCGCCGTCTTCCTGGATGACCTTGATCTGGCGACCGAGCACGCCGCCCATCGCGTTGATCTGGTCGATCGCGAGGCGCTCGGCCTGGATGGACCCGGTCTCGCTGATGGCCATCGTGCCCGTGGCGGAGTGCAGCTGGCCGACGGTGACTTCGGTGTCGGTGATGGCGAGCTTGGTGGTGTTGACCTTGGCGGTGGGGAACTGCGTGTTGGCCATCGACATGCCCGACATACCGATGAGCGGCAGTGCGGCGAGGCCCATATTGAACTGGCGGCGGGAAAGGGATTCGAGTCCCTTGCGATCGTCCTTGGATGACATTCGGCATCTCCTGAAGAAGGGGTCACGAGATGCGGCATGTGGCCAGCACGCCGCGAGAACACGCTTGCAGATTAGGCATGCGGGCTCTTTGCGTATGTACGTACATTCACGTACGCCCCTTCCTTGGGGGTGGAGCGGCGCCCGAACACCCCTGCGCGCCGAGCGGTGGATGTTTCCCTTCTCCTGTTGCAGCATTCGCCGCGCACAGAATTTGCGCCCTTCTGATCGGACGCGCGCGAGCGCAGGAGAACTTGCCGTTTCCGCAGGATGGCGCCGCCACCGAACAACATTTCGCCCCAAAGCAGGGCGATGCCCACCCAAGACGCACCACCATGGCCGCCACACAGCGCATCGTCCGCATCCGCCGCGAGTACAACCAATGGGTCGCCAACGAGACCCTTGAGGATTATTCGCTCCGCTTCACCGCGAAGTCCGCGCGCCGCTGGTCGTCGTTCCGCGTGGCGAACACCGCGCTCGGTGCGATCTCCTTCCTCGCGCTCGAGGCCATCGGCGGGGCGATCGCGCTCAACTACGGGTTCGTGAACTCGACGTGGGCGATCCTGGTGGTCGGGCTCGTGATCTTCCTCACGTGCATCCCGATCAGCTACTACGCCGCGAAGTACGGGATCGACATGGACCTGCTCACGCGCGGCGCGGGCTTCGGCTACATCGGGTCCACCATCACGTCGCTCATCTACGCGTCGTTCACGTTCATCTTCTTCGCGATCGAGGCAGCCATCATGGCGCTCGCGCTGGAGATGGCGTTCGACATGCCGCTCTGGCTCGGCTACATCGTCAGCTCGCTGGTCGTGATCCCGCTGGTGACCCACGGCATCACCTTCATCAGCCAGTTCCAGATGTGGACGCAGCCGCTCTGGGTGGTGCTGCACATCACGCCCTTCGCCTTCATCGCACTGAAGAACCCCGAGGCCTTCGCCGACTGGACCACCTTTGCGGGCCGGCAGGGCGACGGCGGCGGCAGCTTCGATCTGCTGCTCTTCGGCGCGGCATCGGCCGTGGTCTTCTCGCTGATCGCGCAGATCGGCGAGCAGGTGGACTTCCTCCGCTTCCTTCCACCCGCGGAGCAGACCGGCCGCCGGCGCTGGTGGGCCGCCCTGCTATCCGCGGGCCCCGGCTGGATCGTGCTGGGGGTCCTCAAGCTGCTGGCGGGTTCCTTCCTCGCGTTCCTCGCGCTCCAGCACGAGATCGATCCGGTCCGCGCGTCGGAACCGACGCAGATGTACCTGATCGCTTTCCAGTACGTGTTCACCTCGCCGGGTTTCGCGCTGGTCCTCACCGCGCTCTTCGTGGTCGTCTCGCAGTTGAAGATCAACGTGACGAACGCCTACGCAGGGTCGATCGCCTGGTCGAACTTCTTCGCGCGGCTCACGCACATGCATCCGGGTCGGGTCGTCTGGCTCGTCTTCAACGTGATGATCTCCCTGCTGCTGATGGAACTGGGGGTCTTCCATGCGCTGGAGCAGGTGCTCGCGCTCTACTCGACGCTCGCGATCGCCTGGGTGGGCGCGCTCGTGGCCGATCTGGTCGTCAACAAGCCGCTTGGTATCTCGCCCTCCTACGTGGAATTCAAGCGCGCGCACCTGTACGACATCAATCCCGTCGGGGTCGGCGCGATGCTGTTGGCGTCGATCGTGGGCATCGGCTGCTTCACCGGGGTGTTCGGCACGACGGCCGAGGCGCTCTCCCCGTTCATCGCCTTCATCGCCGCATTCGTGACCGCGCCCGCCATCGCCTACGCCACCGGTGGGCGCTATTACATCGCACGCCGCCCGCGCGACTACTCCGACCACGCGACGCTGAAGTGCGTGATCTGCGAGAACCCGTTCGAACCCGAGGACATGACCCGGTGTCCGGCGTACGCTGGCCCGATCTGCTCGTTGTGCTGCTCGCTCGATGCCCGCTGCCACGATGCCTGCAAGCCGCACGCGCGCCTCGCGCATCAGCTGAGCACGACGCTCTCGGCGCTGCTGCCCCCGGCCGTCGCGAAGCGGCTCGATTCGCGGCTCGGTCACTACGTCGCGGTGGTCGGCATCCTCGCCATCGTGCACGCGCTCATCTTCGCGCTCGTGAACTACCAGGTGACGCAGTCGGCAGGCACCGAGGCGGCGCTCGTCACGGCGGCGCTGTGGAAGGTGTTCGTCGTGCTGATGCTGATCTCGGGCGTCGCGGCGTGGCTCTTCGTGCTCGCCCAGGAGAGCCGGCGTGTGGCCGAGACAGAGTCCGGCCGGCAGACGCGCCTCCTCATGCGCGAGATCCGCGCACACAAGCGCACCGACGCGAAGCTGCAGCGCGCCAAGGAAGCCGCGGAGGCGGCGAACCTCGCGAAGAGCCGGTACGTGACCGGTATCAGTCACGAACTGCGCACACCGCTCAACACGATCCTCGGCTATGCGCAGCTGATGCAGCGCGACGAGGCGCTCAACGTCCGCCACCGCGGGACCCTCGGCACGATCCAGCGCAGCGGCGAACACCTCGCGGGGCTGATCGACGGTCTCCTCGACATCGCCCGCATCGAGGCGGGCAAGCTCCAGCTCCACCGCGGTGAGATCCGGCTGCGGAGTTTCCTCGACCAGCTCGTCAGCATGTTCCGGCTGCAGGCCGATGCACGGAACCTCGACTTCGTCTACGTGCCGCGGGAGCCGCTGCCCGAGGTCGTGAACGGCGACGAGAAGCGGATGCGGCAGATCCTCATCAATCTGCTGTCGAACGCGATCAAGTTCACCGACCGCGGCCGCGTCGAGTTCCGCGTGGCCTACCAGCGGCAGATCGTCGAGTTCGCCGTGAAGGACACCGGCGTCGGCATCGCCCGCGAGGACCTCGAACGCATCTTCCAGCCCTTCGAACGCGGACGCTTCAACCTCGGGAACGCCGTCCCCGGCACGGGTCTCGGACTCACTATCAGCAAGCTGCTCACCGAGATCATGGGGGGCAGTCTCACGGTGGAGAGCACGCCCGGCGAAGGCAGCACCTTCCGCGTCAAGATGATGCTTTCCCCCGTCGCGCATCCCGAGGCCCTGCCGGGTCCGCGGCGCACGGCCACCGGCTACACGGGCCCGCAACGAACCGTGGTCATCACGGACGACGAGCCCGCACACCGGCAGGTCCTCGCCGCCCTGCTGGCCCCACTGGGCTTCCGGGTCCTGCTCGCAGAGCGCGGCGAAGCTTGTCTTCGACTTGCCGCGGAACACGACGTGCATCTCTTCCTGCTCGACATCTCCATGCCCGAGATGGACGGCTGGACGCTCGCCGGGAAGCTGCGCGATGGCCACCACGCCCACACGCCGATCCTGATGGTGTCGGCCAATGCCTTCGACGGACGGAAGGACGGCGCCCAGGGTCCGGTGCACGACGGTTTCCTGGTGAAGCCGGTGGATTTCGATCAGCTCTTCGACCGGATCGCCACCGTCCTGCGTCTGCAGTGGGTGTACGACGACGAGGCGCCGCCCAGCCTGCCGCCGCCTGCCCCGCCGGGCGTCCTGCCACAGCTGTCCGATGCCGCGGCAGAATCGCTGCTTTCGCTGGGCGCCATCGGCTACGTGCGAGGCATCCAGCGGAAGCTCGACGAACTGGATGCCGGCGTGCCGGCCGAGCAGGCCGCAGCGGCGCGGCTGCGCCCCCTGGTGGCCGAATTCCAGTTGAAGCGATACATGCAGCTGGTGGAGGAATTGCGTGAACGGGCAGTCTGAAGGAATGCGCGGCGACGTCGTCCTGGTCGTGGACGACACGCCCGAGACGCTGTCGCTCGTGACCGACGCGCTGGAGGATGCCGGCATGTCGGTGCTCGTGGCCACCGATGGGCCCACGGCCCTCGAACGCGTTGCGCTGGTGAGCCCCGACGTCATCCTGCTCGACGCGATGATGCCGGGAATGGATGGCTTCGAGACGTGCGTTGCACTGCGCCGCATGCCGGGCGCGGCCCTCGTGCCCATCATCTTCATGACCGGCCTCTCGGACACCGAGCACGTGGTGAAGGGCTTCGACGCGGGCGGGGTCGACTACGTGACGAAACCCATCGACCCAGGCGCGCTCATCGCCCGCATCCGTACGCACATCGCGAACGCGCGGCGCATGTCGAGCACCCGGGCGGCTCTGGAGGCCGCCGGACGCGCCCTCATCGCGGCGACACCCGACGGCCGCATCGAATGGCACACGCCCAAGGCGGACGGCTTCATGGCAGCGCTGACCCGGGACTCGGGAGACGGCAGCGTGCTGCCGCGTCCGATCGTCCAGTGGCTGGGCTCGGCCGGTGCCGCACCGGACGCACGCTCGTTGAGCTGGCCGACGGAGGCGCCCCGCTACCGGCTCACCTCGCTGGGTGGCGTGGGCGGCCAGCAGTGGCTGATCGCCATCGAGGACAGCGACGAATCCGCACGCACGGCACTACTCGCAACGCGCTTCCAGCTGACCGAGCGGGAAGCCGAGGTGCTGTTGTGGGTCGCCATGGGCAAGTCGAGCCGGGACATCGGCGAGATCCTCGGCATGAGCCCGCGCACCGTGGACAAGCACATGGAGCGCATCCTCGCGAAACTCGGCGTGGAGAATCGTGCCGCGGCCGCCGGCCTCGCGGTGCGCATTCTCGGGGGCGCCTGACGCCCCCGTTCGTTCCGGGCTGCGGGGCGCCTGACGGCCATCCCACGTTCGTACCATGGCGTAGACTCCGGCCCACTAAAGCGCAGGGGGCGGACGCTGATGAGCTGCTACGTGATGGTATGGAGCGGCGCGCTGCATCGCCGGGTGAAAGCCGGCAAGGTCGCCGGGCGCGTCGTCGCCGTGATCGACTCGCCGGCACCGAGGCCCCGTACCACCTGACTCCACGACGGCTCCCGAACAGAAGCACCCGGCGCAATGACCCACGACTACATCATCATCGGCGCCGGCTCGGCGGGCTGCGTGCTCGCGAACCGGCTCACGGCCGACGGCCGCCACGACGTGCTGCTCCTCGAGGCAGGTCCCCGCGACACCAACCCCTGGATCCACGTCCCGCTCGGCTACGGCAAGCTGTTCGCCACCCCGGAAGTGAACTGGATGTACCAGTCCGAACCCGAACCGGGACTGAACGGGCGGCGCGTATTCACGCCGCGCGGCAAGGTCCTCGGCGGATCCAGTTCGATCAATGGGCTGGTCCACGTGCGCGGGCAGGCCGAGGACTTCGACGAGTGGGCGCGGCTCGGCAACCCGGGTTGGAGTCACGCCGACCTTCTGCCGATCTTCCGGCGGTCGGAGGATTACCAGCACGGTGCCGACGTCCATCACGGTACGGGAGGTCCGCTCGCCGTGAGCGACATCCCCGACCGTCATCCGCTGTGCGACGCCTTCATCGCGGCCGGCGGCGAACTGGGCATCCCGCGCAACGACGACTTCAACGGCGCGCGGCAGGAGGGCATCGGCTACTACCACACGAGCGCCCGGCGCGGTCGTCGCTGCAGCAGCGCGGTCGCCTACCTGCACCCCGCCCGGGGCCGACGGAACCTCCACGTGACGACCGGCGCACTGGTGACGCGGATCGTGTTCGAGGGCACTCGCGCAGTCGGCGTCGAATTCCGGGCCGACGGTGCGACCCACACGGTGAAAGCGGGTCGGGAGGTGCTGCTCTGCGGAGGCTCGTTCAACTCACCGCAGCTGCTCCAGCTCTCGGGGGTCGGGCCGCGGGACCTGCTCGAGCGTCACGGCATTCCGATCACGCTCGACGCCCCCGGCGTGGGCGAGGGCCTGCAGGACCACTTCTATGTCCGCACGGTCTGGCGGTGCGCGCAGCCCGTGACCATCAACGACGCGCTGGGCAGCCTCTTCGGGAAGGCCCTCACCGGTCTGCGCTATGCCTTGCTGCGGCGCGGCCCGCTGACGGTGAGCGCGGGATACGCGGGCGCGTTCCTGCGCACCCGGTCCGATGTCGACCGGCCTGACATCCAGCTCTACCTGATCAATTTCAGCACCGACAAGATGGGGACGGGCCTCCATCCCTATCCGGGATTCACGGTGTCGATGTCGCCGCTGCGCCCGGAGTCCCGGGGCTGGGTGCGGATCCGGTCGGCGGAAGCGTCGGAGGCGCCGGCGATCCAGTACAACTATCTCGACACGGAAGGCGACCGACGGGTCGTGATCGACGGCCTGAAGCAGGTGCGATCGCTGGTGCGGGCCAAGGCGATGCGGCCGTTCGTGCTCGGCGAGCAGGCGCCGGGGCACGAGGTGGTGTCGGACGAGGACTGGCTGAACTACGCCCGCACGGTGGGCGGGACGGTGTACCACCCGACCTCCACCTGCCGCATGGGGCAGGACCGGCTGGCGGTGGTGGATGAAAGATTGCGGGTGCGCGGCCTGTCGGGCCTGCGCGTGGTGGACGCGTCGATCATGCCGAACGTCGTGTCGGGCAACTCGAACGCGGCGGCGATCATGATCGGCGAGAAGGGTGCGGACCTCGTGCTGGAGGATGCGCACCCGAACCGCTGATTCGCCGTACGGGTGGACACCCTACGGCAGGACACCGGGCACTGCAGGTGGCTCAGAGACCTTCGGCTGGCTTGTCGTCGGCGGCTCGGTCCTGCCATGCCGCGTCTGCGCTTCCGAACCCATCGTCGGCGGCTGTCGCCAATCCACGACGCAGATACTGCCCGGCGCCCGCACCGCCGAGATCCACAGTGGCCACGCCTGCGAGGGCGGCCGCCAGGGCCAGTTGGTCTTCGCTCACGATCATCTCCTGCCTGCCCGAGTGTCGATCCCCTTTCCACCTGCGCGTCGGAGGCGCCGCCGGATGCCTCGTCACCGACGCCCGAGGAAGGGTGGTTTCAGCCCCTCCTGCCCCGTGCAATCGCTCACCAGGGGAATCGGCGGCAGCGCTGCGAGGCTCTCCACAGGCAGCACCATGCGTGCCGGAACTTCGTAGCACGATTTGCATAGCTTGCGGCGTCGTGCTCCCGGGGTCAGAGTTGCCGCCGACGCCGTTCTCGACAGGTCACCCGCGAGCCGGCCGCATTCCTGTCGTTAATGTCGCGATGCGGGCGCTTTCCCTGCGGCCCCGGGGCAGACCAGTGACGAGAGCAACACACACGAATTACTCGAGAGCGACGACGACCGATCCCCTCCGGCGCCGGACCAGCGGGCGACAGGCCGTCGTGCACGAATGGAAAGGGGTGCCGCTGACCGGCCGCAGCTTGCCCCGCAACGGAAGGTCTCGACGGTAGATGGACATCCAGGGCGCCAGCCTCTCCGCCTCCGAGCGCGCCGCACTGGCGCGGGTGCTGGATCGTCTGCAACTCGACGCGGACTTTCCGGCGGCGTCGTGCGCGATCGGCGCCATCAACCGGATCACGGAGGGTGTCGACACCGAGAGCAACACGATGCTCGCCAACGCGGTGCTCGAGGACGTCGCGCTCACCCACAAGATCCTGCGCGTGGTGAACTCGGCCACGTTCCGCCATGGCGGACCGGCCGTGAGCACGGTGTCCCGCGCGGTGATGATCCTGGGCTTCGAGACCGTCCGGAACATCGCGGTCGCGCTCCTCCTGATCGACAATCTGCAGGACCGCACTCAGGCCGACGCCCTCCGCGAGAACTTCGCGTGCGCCCTCCTCGCCGGCCTCGTGGCGCGCAGCCTGGCGCCCGCCGCCGGCGTCCGGCGGGGTGAGGAGTCCTTCGTGTGCGCCCTCTTCCACGATCTCGGCCGGATGGTGATGTTGCTGCACCTGCCTGACGACGCGCAGGCAATCGCGCAGCGGGCGGCGTCCGATCATGTTCCGGAAGCCGTCGCCGCGCGGTTGGTGCTCGGCGTCCCGCTCGAGGCGATCGGAATGGAGGTCGCGAAGCACTGGGGATTCCCCGAAACGATCACGCGCAGCCAGCGTCGGTTCGGATCGAACCCCGTTTACCACGTGGGCACGCCGAGCGACCGCGTACACCTGCTCACGGCACTCTCGCACGGACTCGCGGAGGTCGTCTCCACGGGTGCGCCGAAGGATCGCCGATCGCTCGTGAAGGCGCTGATGGAGCACTACGGACACGGCCTGGGTCTGTCGGAACCGGCATTGCACGCCGCGCTCGACGATGCGCTGGGTCGCATCCGGGAGTGGGCCGCGACCTTCGAGCTGCAGTTGCACCGGACCGCGCTCTCGCGCCAGATCCTCGCGTGGGTGGGCGAACAGGCGCCCGGGCAGGAGGGAGGTGCGGGATGCAGCACCCTCCCCAACGCGCTGCCCGAACCCGAGCTGCCGGCAGCCCCTGCCGCCGATACGGCGGCGAAAGCCGCGCAGGCGGTCGCGGTACTGACCGCCGGCATCCAGGACGTGAGCAACGCGCTGACGGGCGACTACCGGTTGAACGACCTCCTGCGGATGATCCTCGAGACCATGTACCGCAGCCTCGGCCCCAAGCGCGTGCTGCTGGGGGTTCGCGATGTCCAGGGCGATGCCATCCAGGGGCGGTTCGGTTTCGGCCCCGAGGTGCAGACCCTCGCGCGGTCGTTCCGGATACCGATGGGTGCGGGGCAGGATGTCTTCCGGCTCGTGCTGGCCCGGGGCGTCGATCTGCTCGTCAAGGACGCCGACGCCCCCGAGATCCGCGATCGCGTTCCCGCATGGTTCCGCGAGGCCACGCCCGCACGCACATTCGTCCTGTTCCCGATCGTGGTGAAGGACCGGCCTATGGGCATCATCTACGCCGAGCACGACCGACCCGGCGATCTCGTCATCCCCGAACAGCAGTTGAACCTGCTCCGCACGCTGCGCAATCAGGCCGTCCTGGCGATCCGGCAGGGCGGATAGGAGCCCCACCCCGGCCCCGTCTGCCGCCAGCACCGAGGCGTGGCGCCGACGAAGTGGGCGCGGTGACGCCGCCTAGAACTTGTCGCGATACCGGTTGGTGATCGGGTAGCGCCAGTCCTTCCCGAACCCCCGCGGCGTGATGCGCACGCCCACCGGTGACTGGCGGCGCTTGTACTCGCTCAGCGTCAGCAGGCGGACCACGCGCTCGACGTCCGCCCGCGCGAATCCGTGGCCGATGATGTCGCGCGGTGCCATGTCCTGCTCCACGTACATCGCCATGATGGCGTCGAGCACCTCGTAGGGCGGCAGGCTGTCCTGGTCGACCTGGTTCGGCTTCAGCTCTGCGGACGGCGGACGCGTGATGATCCGCTCGGGGATCACCGGGGAGATCGTGTTGCGGTAGTTCGAGAGCCGGTAGACGAGGGTCTTGCTGATGTCCTTCAGCACCGCGAAGCCGCCGGCCATGTCGCCGTACAACGTCGCGTAGCCCGTCGCCATCTCGCTCTTGTTGCCCGTCGTGACCACGATCGAGCCGTACTTGTTCGACATCGCCATCAGCAGCGTGCCGCGGATGCGCGACTGGAGGTTCTCTTCCGTCGTGTCGGGGGCGCGGCCGGCGAACTCCTCGGCGAGGGTGCCCGTGAACGCCTCGTACGCGGGGGCGATCGGCAGGATGGTGTAGCGCACGCCGAGGTTGGCCGCGAGTTCGGCTGCGTCGTCGAGGCTCATCTGCGCGGTGTACTCGGAAGGCATCATCACCGCGCGCACGCGATCCGCCCCCAACGCATCCGCGGCCACGCACACCACGAGCGCCGAGTCGATCCCGCCGGAGAGCCCGAGCAGCACGCCGGGGAATCCGTTCTTGCCCACGTAGTCGCGGACACCGAGACACAGCGCCCGATAGACCTGCGCCTCCGTCGATTCGTCCGGCGCCTTGTCGCCGTCGACCGGGACGCCATCGACGAACTCCGCCACTGCCAGGGATTCCTCGAACGCCGGGAGCTGATGGGTGACGCGGCCCGCCGCGTCGACCACGAACGAAGCCCCGTCGAACACGAGTTCGTCCTGTCCGCCGACCAGATTGCAGAAGACGACCGGCATGCCGGTCTCGCGGGCGCGGGCGCCCACCACGTCGTAACGGACCTGATGCTTGTCGACGTGGTAGGGCGACGCGTTCAGGACGAGCAGCACCTGGGCGCCCGCCGCCCGCGCCATGTTCGGCGCCTCGGGTCGCGGGGCATCGCGGGTCACGCCGTCGGCCGAGACCGCGGGCCGCGCAGTGATGGCGCCGTCGGGCCCCCACACGTCTTCGCAGATGTTGAGACCGACCCGGACGCCGGCCACCTCGAACACGCAGGGGACATCGCCGGGCTCGAAGTAGCGGGCCTCGTCGAACACGGTGTAGTTGGGGAGATCACGCTTCGCGTACGTCGCGACGACCCGGCGATCCGCGAGGACCGAGGCCACGTTCCGCAGCCGCCCGCGACGCCCCTGCGGATGCCCGACGATCACGGTGATGCCGACGATCCTGGCGGCGAGTTCCTGCACCGCATGCTCGCAGGCCGCGACGAAATCGTCGCGCAGGAGGAGATCCTCGGGCGGATACCCGCAGATGGAAAGCTCGGGGGTGACGAGCACGTCCGCGCCGAGCGCGCGGGCGCGATGGGCGGCTTCGAGAATGCGGGCAGCGTTGCCGGCGAGGTCGCCGAGGGTGCAGTTCAGTTGGGCGATGGCGACTTTCATGGGGGTGCGGCCGAGGGTGTGCTGCGTCCGGGATGGACGTTCGACCGGATTATCCCGTAAGGTCCGTGGCCGTCACAGCCCGCCCTGTCCAATGCCCGCGAGCACCACGCTGGAAATCGTCGATTCACTGCGCGACATCGCGCCGGACGCCTGGGACCGTCTCACGGGCCGGCATCCCCTTCTGTCGCACGCGTTTCTCCACGCGATGCACGAGAGCGGTGCCGCCTGCGAGGAATCCGGCTGGGCGCCGCGCTACCTCCTGCTGAGAGACGGAGATGGCGGCACACTGCGTGGCGCGATGCCGCTCTACGCGAAATTCCATTCTTATGGCGAGTACGTGTTCGACTGGGCGTGGGCCGATGCCTGGCAGCGCGCCGGGCGCGAGTACTACCCGAAGCTTCTGTCAGCCATCCCGTTCACCCCGGTGACGGGCGGACGACTGCTCGCGGCCGACGCGGCAGACCGGCAGCTGCTGATCCGCGGCGCGCTGCAGTTCGCAGAGGAGTCGGGCCTGGCGACCCTGCACTGCCTCTTCCCCACCGAAGGGGAGGCTCGCGAACTCGAAGCTGCCGGCTGCATGCTGCGTCAGACGGTGCAGTTCCACTGGACCAACGAGGGCTTCTCGACCTTCGACGATTTTCTCGCGCGCATGAACCACGAGAAGCGGAAGAAGCTGAAGCAGGAGCGCCGCAAGGTCCGCGAGGCAGGCATCGCGTTCCGCTGGAAGGTCGGCGCGGAGATCACCGAGGCGGACTGGCGCTTCTTCGTGCGCTGCTACGACGACACCTACCGCCGCCATCACTCCACGCCTTATCTGCCGCTCGACTTCTTCCTGCGCATCGGCCGCACCATGCCGGACAACCTCGTGCTGATGCTCGGCATGCGCGGCGACGAACCGGTCTGCGCCGCCTTCAACGTATTCGGCGGCGAAGCGCTCTACGGCAGGTACTGGGGCACCACGGAGTACGTCCCCGGGCTGCACTTCGAGGCCTGCTACTACCAGGCCATCGAGTTCTGCATCGCGCGCGGCATCGGGCGATTCGAGGGCGGTGCGCAGGGCGAGCACAAGCTCGCGCGCGGCCTCATGCCGGTGACGACGTGGTCTGCGCACTGGGTCGCGGACCCCGACTTCGACCGCGCCGTGCGCAAGTTCGTCGACCACGAGACGCGGCGCACGGCACGCTACGTGAGCGAGTTGGAGGAACACGCGCCGTTCCGGGAGGAGGAGCGCGTGGACCTCGGCATCGCCGGCCCGGCCTGACGCGCGCCAGCTACCGGCTTCAGCGCCGGCGATGCCGCAGCAACGCGAGGAGACCGAGCCCGCCTGCCAGCATCGCCCATGTGCCGGGCTCCGGGACGGCGGCCGCGACGGTCAGCGAGAAGGAGTCGCCAGCGGCCAGACCGGTCAGATCCAGCGTCCAGTCGGCGACGTTGCCCGTGAAGAACGGATCTCCCAGGTAGGCCTGGGTCTCGAGCAGCGGCGAGAAGGCGAACGTGACCGACTTCGCGTCCTGCGCGACGATCGTCATGCCGCCATCGTTAGACTCGAACGCACCAGGGTTCAGACCGCCGGCGCTCACGGACACCGTGAGCACGCCGAGCGTGCCACCGGTGAAGTTGTCGAGGATTCCGTTGAACGCAGCGCTGCCGCGGGCGACGTCGTCCGCATCGAGAGCGTAGGTGAGCGTGACGGATCCGGGCGACCCGAAGCCGATGTCGGCGGCGATGGTCTGCGGTGTGGAGAATTCGAGCGAGACGACTTGGCCGTCGGCATCCGTGGCCATCAATTCCAGGGCGTGCACCGACGGTGCGGCAGCGAGTACGGCCGCCGCAACGGCAGCCAGCAGGGGATATCGGGTCGGCATGATCGCGGGTCTTCCTGTCGAGGATCTTCGGGCGCGCGCCGAGACGGCTCGCACGGTTCGATTCTCTGCGTCGACGGTGACCCCGTCGCGTCGATGCGGTGATCCCTACGGGCTAGCGATGCCGCGTCCGGCTTCATCGCCATGACACCGGCGCAGACGACGATGCAGGTCCACCCTGCCCGTTCCGGAGTCACCCGATGAGTTTCCAGAAGCCGATCGATCGTCGCGATTTCATCCGCGGCATCGGAGCGCTCGGCGTCGCCGCCAGCCTCCCCGCGAACGCGGCCGCAGTTCCATTCGCGTTCCTCCACGGCGTCGCCAGCGGAGACCCGCTCGCGGATCGCGTGATCCTCTGGACGCGCGTGACGCCGATATCGGCCGGTGCCGTCCCCGTGCTCTGGGAGATCGCGATCGACGAGGACTTCCGCCGCGTGCTGCGCCGCGGACGCGTTCTCACCAGCGGTGTGCGCGACTACACGGTGAAGGTCGACGTCGCGGGACTGCCCGCGAACGCCCAGCTCTTCTACCGGTTCTCCGCGGGCGGAGCGTTGTCGCCGGTGGGTCGCACCCGGACGCTCCCCGTCGGCGCGACGGACCAGTTGAAGCTCGCGGTGTTCTCGTGCTCCAACTACCCGGCGGGATACTTCCACGCGTATCGCGAGGCTGCGCGTCTGGACGATGTCTTCGCTTCGGTCCATCTCGGCGACTACATCTACGAGTACGCCCGCGGCGGCTACGCGTCGGCTGACGCAGCGGCGCTCTCCCGCGAGGTGAACCCGCCCGGGGAGACGATCATGTTGTCCGACTACCGGAAGCGCTACGCCCAGTACCGTACCGATCCGGACCTCCAGGCGCTGCACGCCCGCATGCCGATGATCGCCGTGTGGGACGACCACGAGATCACCAACGACACGTGGAAGGCCGGCGCGGAGAATCACGATCCCGCGACCGAAGGGGACTTCTTCGCACGGCGCGCCGCGGCGATCCAGGCCTATCACGAGTGGATGCCCACGCGCCTGCCCGACGCCGCGCGGCCGGAGCGGATCTACCGCAGCTTCCAGTTCGGCGACCTCGTGTCCCTGCACATGCTCGACACCCGGGTGATCGGTCGCGACCTGCAACTCGAATACGCGAACTTCTTCGGCCCCACCGGGTTCGATGCCGCCGGCTTCGCCGCCGCGATGGGGAACCCCGCGCGGCAGCTTCTCGGTGCCGAGCAGACCGCATGGCTGCAGGGCCAGGTGGCCGGTTCGTCGGCGCGCTGGCAGATGCTCGGGCAGCAGGTGCTGATGGGCCGCATGAACGTCGCTGCGCCGCTCGTGCTGGGGCAGATCTCGTTCTCGGGCTACGTGGCACTCGTGCAGAAGGCCGCTCTCGATCCGACGTCGCTCACGAGCACCGAGCAAGCCGTGCTCGCACAGCCCGCTATCCCCTACAACCTCGACGCCTGGGACGGCTACGTCGTCGCTCGCGAGACGGTGCTGGGCACCATGCGTGGGCTGAATCGCAACCTCGTCGTGCTCTCCGGGGACACCCACAACGCCTGGGCCAATGACCTCGCGGATCTCGGCGGCAACGCCGTCGGGGTCGAGTTCGCGACGCCCGGGGTGTCATCGCCGGGGCTGGAGGCGTTCTTCACGACGGAGAACCCGGTCGCCGTGGCGAGCGGGCTCACCCAGCTCATCGGCCCGTTGAAGTACGCCGACACCGCGCGGCGCGGCTTCATGCTGGTGACCGCGACGCACTCGGAGTGCGCCGCCCAGTGGGTCTACGTCAGCACGGTGAAGTCGATGGGCTACGTCCGCCAGGACGGACCTACCTGGAAGACCCTGCCGGGGGCCGGCAATCGCCGCCTGATTCCCGCGTGATCCCCGCGTGATGCCTGCGTGACCCGGGATGCCGGCCCGGCGCGACGTTCGTCGGCCGGCCGGCACTGCATTCAGGGAAGATCCCGCGCGACCCGGAATCCCAGGTTGTTGCTGCGCCGATCGGGCTCGAGGCCGTAGCGGTACGACACCCGCACCCATTGCGGCATGTTGTTCCACGCGCCCCCACGACTCACGCGCTTGAGGCAACCGTCGTGCACGAAGGCGGTGCCGTCCGTGGGCGCGGCGGCATACGTGAGGGCGTGACAGTCCTCCACCCACTCCCAGACGTTGCCGAGCATGTCGTACAACCCGAAGGCGTTGGGTGCATGACTGGCCACCGGCGCGGTCTCGATGTCACCGTCGGTGCATGTGAACGCCTCCCATCCGAAGAGGTACTTCGCCTTCGCCGCCTCGTCGTAGACGTTCGCGAATCCGCAACCGTCGGCAGTGGCGGGCCAGTATCGCGGACCAGTCGTGCCGGCGCGCGCCGCGAACTCCCACTCGGCCTCGGTCGGCAGGCGATACGACTTGCCCGTCCGCTTCGCGAGCCACGCTGCGTAGCCCTGCGCCTGCGGATGCGACACGTTGATCACCGGTCGGGTCGCACGTCCCCACTCGTCGTCAGCCACCGGCTCACAGGCCTGGTCCGCCACGCAGGCATCCCACTGGGCGAAGGTGACCTCGGTGCGTCCGAGCGCGAACGGCCGGTCGAACACGATCTCGCGGGCCGGGCCCTCGTCGTCGTCTCGGCCGGGCTCGTCGGGCGGCGATCCCATCCGGAACGTGCCCGCGGGAATCACGACGAGATCGGGACAGCCGTCGCAGTCGGCCGGCATCGGGGTGCCTGGAGGCGCCGCCGGCACGATGGGACACGCATCGCAGTCCTTTGCCATCGGCGGATCCACCACGGCGGGAACCAGCTCCGGGCAGACGTCGCACGCCTTGGCAAGCGGTGCATCCCCCGCAAGAGCCGCGGGCGACGTCGCCAGGAGGAGCAGCGCGACGGAAAGCGTGCGGGCAAAGCTCGGCATGCGAGGGTCTCCTTGAAGGGGGCGGACATCGGATGACGGGATGATGCCATCGCGCACAACCATCGACGCACCGACGACGCGCATCGCCCGGCCTGACAGCCCCGATCGGTGCACGACCCTCCCCACGATGCCGCGTCACCGGGCGCGCAGTAGAGTATCGGCGCCATCCCTGCGAATGGCCCGGGACGTGCTGACGTCGCGGACGCGCATCCACACCCAGGGCACACCCAACATGACGATCGACATCCTTCACCACATCGTGGCCGACGCACCCGAGCAGGTCGGCCCGTTCAGCCACGCCACCGAATCCGGCGGCTGGATCTTCGTCACCGGCCAGATGCCGACCTATCCGGGCGATCCGGACCGCGCTGTCCCCGAAGGCATCGAGGCCCAGACGCATCTCGTGATGGACAACCTCCGCAAGGTCCTGGCAGGCATCGGCCTCGGCTTCGAGCACGTGGTGCGAACCGGGGCGTACCTCACGCACTTCGAAACGGACTATCCGGTGTTCAATAGACTCTACAGAAGCTACTTCGCCGCCGATCGGCTGCCAGCGCGGACCTGCATCGGCGTGACGGGACTCGCGAAGGGCGCGAGAGTGGAGGTGGATTTCATCTGCCGTCGCCCCGCCTAGGTTTCGGATCCGAGGGCTTCCAGGACATCCACCGCTTTCGGGATCGCCTCTCGGGCCGGTGTGGCCCGCGGCGGCTTGGCCGGGTGGCGTACCACCGACCCTGGACGTGGCCACGCTTCGTGTAGGAGCGGGCCATGCCCGCGAAAGCGCTCGTACCGGTCGAGGCGCTTCCACAGCATTAACCGCTTTCGGGGCCATGGG
>LNFM01002888.1_pt1 | contig 35177 bp, 37 predicted proteins | sample 596031 | NCBI WGS metagenome assembly LNFM01 (sample SAMN04254537, study PRJNA301005) | activated carbon metagenome | isolation source: dual media filters at the Ann Arbor, Michigan drinking water treatment plant | place: USA: Ann Arbor
AAGGCCGCCTGATCACAACGCGGGATACGAGGAAACGCCAAGTGCAAAAAGCTGTCGATACATCGATTTACTGGTTCTTCAAGCTGCTGGAGCTGCTGGTGGTGGTTTGCATGGTCGCCATGGTGATCATGGTTTTCGGCAATGTGGTGCTGCGTTATGCCTTCAATTCCGGCATCTCGGTGTCCGACGAGATGTCGCGTTACTTCTTCATCTGGCTGACCTACATCGGCGCCATGCTGGCCATGCATGAGGGCGGCCACCTCGGTGTGGACACGCTGGTCAAGCACCTGCCCATCCTCGGCAAGAAGGTCTGCCTGTTCCTCAGCGAGGCACTGATGCTGTTCTGCAACGTGCTGTTTTTCATGGGCACCTTCAAGATGCATGAGTTGCAGGTCACCAATGTCTCGCCGGTGGTCGGCATCTCGATGATCTGGATTTACGGCATCGGCTACATCGTCAGCGTGGTGATGGCCATCATCAACCTCAATGTGTTGTTCCGGCTGGTCACGGGCCGCATCACCGAGGACGAACTGGTGCAGGTGATCGAAACCGAAGGCATGCACGACGTGGAGAAACAGATGCAGGAAAGCAAGGCATGACCGTCACCGTATTTATCCTCAGCCTGCTGGCGGCCATGGCCATCGGCATGCCGATCGCCTATGCGTTGCTGGTCTGCGGCGTGACGCTGATGGCCTACCTCGCCGCCACCAGCGGCCTGGTGATTTTCGACAGCCAGATCCTGGCCCAGCGTTTTGTCGACGGCGCCGACAACTTCCCGCTGCTGGCCGTGCCCTTCTTCCTGCTGGCCGGGGAGTTCATGAACGCCGGCGGCATCAGCCGCCGCATTGTCAATCTGGCGATGGCCTGGGTCGGGCATTACCGCGGCGGCCTCGGTTATGTCACGGTGATCGCCGCAGTGATCATGGCCTCGCTGTCGGGCTCGGCGATTGCCGATACCGCCGCGCTGGCCGCATTGCTGATTCCGATGATGCGGGCCGCCGGCTACGACGTCGGCCGCGCTTCCGGCCTGATCGCCTCGGGCGGCATCATTGCGCCGGTGATCCCGCCGTCCATCGGCCTGATCATTTTCGGCGTCGCCGGCAATGTCTCCATCACCAAGCTTTTTCTGGCGGGCATCGTGCCGGGTTTGCTCATGGGTCTGGCCATCGGGCTGACCTGGTGGTGGGTTGCCCGCAAGGAGAATGTTCCTCCTGCCCCCAAGCTGACCATGGCCGGCCGCCTGCACGTCACGGCCGAGGGCGGTTTTGCGCTGACCCTGCCCATCGTGATCATAGGCGGCATGAAGTTCGGCATCTTCACGCCGACCGAGGCCGCTGTGGTGGCCGCGGTCTACAGCTTTGTGGTCGGCATGTTCATCTACCGCGAATTGAAATGGTCCGCGCTCTACGGCCTGATCCTGTCGGCTGGCAAGACAACGGCCGTGGTGATGTTCCTGGTCGCGGCCGCCATGGTCAGCGCCTGGCTGATCACCGTGGCCAACATTCCGACGGAAGTGGCCGCCATGATGTCGCCCTTCATGGACAACAAGATGCTGCTGATGGTGGTGATGATGGTGCTGGTCGTGATCGTCGGCACCGCGCTCGACTTCACGCCGACGGTGCTGATTCTCACGCCGGTGCTGATGCCGGTGGTGCTCAAGGCCGGCATCGACCCGGTGTACTTCGGCATCATGTTCATCATGAACAATGCCATCGGCCTGATCACGCCGCCGGTGGGCACCGTGCTCAACGTGGTCTGCGGCGTCGCCAAAATCAGCATGGACACCGCATTCAAGGGCGTCCTGCCCTTTTTGCTGGCGCAGCTGGGCGTCCTGGCCCTGCTGATTGCTTTTCCCGCCATCGTCACCGAGCCGCTCAAGTGGCTGATGCGGTGATTTCCCTTTCCCAACCCCTGTCGTTTATATAAAGGAGACAACATGTTTTTCAAACGCAGAACCCTCGCCTCGGCCCTGGCCGCGGCCGCCTTGCTGGTGGCAACCTCGAGTTTCGCGCAGTATGCCGAACGCACCATCAAGTTCACCAATGGCGTGAACGAGGACCACCCGGTCGGCGTCGGCGTCAAGAAGATGCAGGAAGTGCTGGCGGCCAAAACCGGCGGCAAGATGAAGATCAATGCCTTCTGGGGCGGCGCCGCGGGCGGCGACCTGCCTGCCACGCAGGCGCTGCGCGCCGGCACCCAGGAGATGGTGTGCACCTCCAGCTCACCGCTGGTCGGCATCGTCAAGGAACTCGGCGCTTTCGACCTGCCCTTCCTGTTTGCCAACGAGAAGGAAGCCGACGCGGTGCTCGACGGCCCGGCCGGCGCCTACTTCAACAAGAAGCTGGAAGAAGCCGGCCTGATCAACCTGGCCTACTGGGAAAACGGCTTCCGCAACCTGACCAACAGCAAGCGGCCGGTTACCAAGGCGGAAGATTTTGACGGCGTCAAGGTCCGCGTGATGCAGAACAACATCTTCATCGACACCTTCAAGACCCTGGGCACCAACGCCGTGCCCATGGCCTTCGGCGAGGTGTTCACCGCGCTGGAAACCAAGACCATCGATGGCCAGGAAAATCCCTTCGTGACCATTGAAACTTCCAAGTTCAACGAGGTGCAGAAGTACCTCAGCGTCACGCGCCACGCCTACACGCCGTTCCTGATCCTTTACAGCAAGAAGCTCTGGGACCAGCTGAACCCGCAGGAGCAGGCCGTGCTGCGTGAAGCCGCCATGGAAGGCCAGAAGGTCCAGCGCGCTGCCAACCGTGCGCTCAATGAGAAGTCCCTGGCCAGCCTGAAGGCCAAAGGCATGCAGGTCAACGAAATCAGTGCGGCCGAGCAGAAACGCATGTTCGACAAGGTCAAGCCGGTGTATGACAAAAACATCCCGACGATTGGCGCCGAACCCGTCAAGATGGTGATGGATGCGCTGAAGAAGGCGCGCGGCGGCTGATCCGCGGTAGACCCGCAGTGATCGCACAAGGCCGCAAGGGTTGACTCTTGCGGCCTTTTTGACGGAGCCATCTTGAAAATCACCAAAGTTGACACCCTGAGGCTGGGTGAGTTTCCCAACATCATCTGGGTCCGCATCCATACCGACGAAGGCCTGGTCGGCCTGGGCGAAACCTTCATGGGTGCGCAGGCGGTGGAAGCCTACATCCACGAATGGGCCGGCCCCAGGCTGCTGGGCAAGGACCCGCTGGCCATCGAGGCGCGCAACCGCGAGCTCACCGGTTACCTCGGATGGCGCGGCTCCGGCGTCGAGACGCGCGGCAATTCCGCCGTCGACATCGCGCTGTGGGATATTTTCGGCAAGGCGGCCCACATGCCGCTGTACACCGCGCTGGGCGGCAAGAGCCGCGACAGCATACGCATCTACAACACCTGCGCCGGTTACCAGTACGTGCGCAGCACCGTCAACCAGAATACCGCCAACTGGGGCATTGGCGACGCGAAGAAGGCCAACGCCGGGCCTTACGAAGACCTCGAGGGCTTTTTGCACCATGCCGACGAACTGGCAGAGTCGCTGTTGTCCGAAGGCGTGACCGCCATGAAGATCTGGCCCTTCGATCCGGCGGCCGAAAAAAGCGACGGCCAGTACATCAGCAACAGCGACCTGGAGCTGGCGCTGGAGCCCTTCCGCAAGATACGCAGCGCGGTCGGCGAGCAGATGGACATCATGGTCGAGTTCCACAGCCTGTGGCGCTTGCCGATGGCACAAAAAATAGCGCGCGCGCTCAAGCCCTTCAACACCTTCTGGCACGAAGACGCGATCCGCATGGATTCGCTGGACTTGCTCAAACAGTATGCGAAAGACTGCGACGCACTGATCTGCGCCAGCGAGACCCTGAGCTACAAATGGGGCTTCAAGGACTACCTGCAGACCGGCGTGGCCGGTGTCGCCATGCTGGACCTGAGCTGGTGCGGTGGCCTGAGCGAGGCGCGCAAGATCGCGGCCATGGCCGACGCCTGGCAACTGCCGGTGGCGCCCCACGACTGCACCGGCCCGGTGGTCTGGGCTGCCTCCAGCCACCTGTCGCTGCACGCGCCGAATGCCTTGATCCAGGAAAGTGTGCGCGCCTTCTACACCGGCTGGTACAAGGAGCTGGTCACCGAGTTGCCCACCGTGACAAAAGGCATGCTCAGCCTCAATGACAAACCCGGCCTCGGCCTGGAACTGCTGCCCGACCTGCATCAACGCGCCGATGCCACCCTGCGCACCTGCCTGCCGACCTGACATACGCAAACAATGGAGACCCCATGAAAATCACATCCGTGCGTCCCTTCATCCTGCATGTGCCGGTGACGGGCTCGCAGATCGCCGACAGCACCCACAGCATCACGCACTGGGGCGTGGTCGGCGCACAGATCGACACCGATGACGGACTCAGTGGTTACGGTTTCACCGGAACCCATGCGCACCTGCCCAGCGACCAGCTGATCACGCGCTGCATAGAGACCTGTCACGCGCCCCTGCTGCTTGGGGAGGATGCCGGCGACATCAACCGCCTGTGGAAAAAGCTGGCGCGCAACCCGGCCTTGCAGTGGGTAGGGCGCGCCGGCATCACCACGCTGTCGCATGCCGCCATTGACCTGGCGCTGTGGGACCTCAAGGCCAAGGCGGCGCAACAACCCCTCTGGAAATTGCTGGGGGGGCAGGTGCGCGAGAAGGTGCGCGCCTACAACACCGACATCGGCTGGCTCAGCATCGCCGACGACAAGCTGGTGGAGGGTGCACAGCGCGCTGTGGCTGACGGTTTTACCGGCATCAAGATCAAGGTCGGATCGACGGTGGAACGCGACCTGCGGCGCCTGGCCGCGGTGCGCAAAGCCATCGGTCCGGACGTGACGCTGGCCATCGACGGCAACGGCAAGTGGGACCTGCCGACCTGCCAGCGCTTTTGCCGCGCCGCGCAGGACGCGGACGTGTTCTGGTTCGAGGAGCCGCTGTGGCATGACGATGTGAAAGGCCATGCGCAACTGGCGCGCGCCACCTCCATCCCCGTCGCCCTCGGCGAGCAGCTCTACACCGTCGATGCGTTCGCCGAATTTTTTGCGCAACAGGCCATTCACTGGGTGCAGCCTGACGTGACGCGCATGGCCGGGCTGACCGAGGTGCTGCGCGTCTGCGAGACCGCGCACGCCTTCCGCCTGCCGGTGGCGCCGCACGCGGGTGACATGAGCCAGGTGCATGTGCACCTGTCGTATGCACACCCGGCCTGTGAGGTGCTCGAGTTCATCCCCTGGATCAAGGACTGCTTCACCGACCCGGCCGAGGTGGTGGACGGCTACTTCAGGCGCCCCGAACTGCCCGGCGCCGGCACCACGCCGACGGCTGCCGCCTGGACGCAGTTCAGGCAGGCGACCGCCTGAATCCGCCCGGGCCGTGTCCACGCTAAAGGCAAAATAGGCGCTGATGAATTCCGATATTTTTGTGGTCATGGGGGTCAGCGGCTGCGGCAAAAGCACCGTGGGTGCGCAGCTGGCCGAGGCCCTGAAGCTGCCCTTTCTGGAGGGTGACGTGTTGCACCCTGAAAGCAATGTGGCACGCATGGCCGCCGGCGTTGCGCTCAGCGATGAGGACCGCGAGGGCTGGCTGCAGGCGCTGGCCGAACGCCTGCGGCAGGCGCACCTTGCGGGGCAGGGCATGGTGCTCTCGTGTTCGGCACTCAAGCGCGCTTACCGCGATATCCTGCGCAGCGGCGCGCCCGGCCTGCGTTTTGTCTACCTGCACGGCGAACACGCGCTGCTGGCAGCGCGCATGGCGGCGCGCACCGGCCACTACATGCCCCTGTCGTTGCTGGACAGCCAGCTTGCCACGCTGCAGCCGCCGGATGTGGACGAGAATGTGTTGGCCTTCGAGGTGGCGGAGCGTCCTGAAGACATCGTCGCCGCCGTGCTGGCTGGCCGGCCATCATCGGCAGGCAGCGCTTCCTGAATTTTTTATTTTTCCCGGGCCCACCATGACCGATTTCACCAAAGTGATCCTCTACACCGATACCGATGGCCGCGCCAGATTCCGCGAGGAGGCGGTCGCACTCAGTGAAGGCACGCCGCAGGCCATGTTGTCACCGCTGGCGCCGTCCACCGGCTACCAGTTGCGTCACAGCCCGGTGGGTTTTCGCAGCCAGTTCCATTGCACGCCGAAGCCGCAATGGGTGTTTATTCTGGCCGGGCAAATGGAAATCGGCCTGCAGGGCGGGGTGTCGCGGGTGTTCGGCCCGGGCGAGCATTTTTACTCGGCCGACGTCTTGCCTGAGGGCGCCACCTTTGATGCGACGCTACACGGCCACTGGAGCCGCCAGGTCGGGCCGGAGCCGCTGGTGACCCTGTTTGTGCAGGGCTGAGTGCCGGATTGCTATTGAAATAATAGCTGCTTCCCCATGCCGGGCATGGGCTGGCGGCCAAAACAGCTTGTAAATTCAGTGCGGCTGCATGGCGCCCGACAGCAGCACGGTGTGGCCTGGAGGACTTGCCAGCACGCTGTTCACCAGCGCAGCGGCCACATCCTCAGCGGCAATTGCGCGGTAGTTGGCGGGTGTCAGCGGCCTGAACAGTCGCATGGCTGTGGCCGCGAACTTTTCCGCGGCGCGTTGCGGCTGGCCCAGGGCGCTGCGGTCGCCGCTCAGCAGCGAGGGGCGTGCCAGCACCACCGTGTCATAGCCGAGCTGGCCGACGGCATCTTCCATCTCGCCCTTGACGCGGTTGTAAAACACGCTGGAGCTGACGCTGGCGCCCATGGCGCTGACAATGCCCAGCCGGCGCGCACCGGCGGCGCGCGCCGAGCGGGCCACGGCCAGCACGGCATCGAAATCGACGGCGCGGAAAGCCTGCTGGCTGCCCGCAACCTTGATGGTGGTGCCCAAAGCGATGAACACGTCGTCCACCGCGGGCGGCTGGAATGTGGCGAAGTCCGCGGTGACGTGGACTTGCAGTTTGGGGTGTGTCACCCCGGGCTTTCGGCGGCCCACACAGTGGACCGCCGCGTAGCTTTTATCGGCCAGTAAACGAGCCAGAATTTCCCGACCGACCAGACCCGTTGCCCCGGCCACCAGCGCCACCCGAGCGTCCGCCGCCACCGCCGCCGCCGGCAGGACGGCCGCCGCCGCGGTAGTTGCCGCGGTTGCCGCCTGTGGGCTGGCCGGAAGAGGGGAAGCCGGAAGAGACGTGGCTGGTGGGTTGGGCGTCGCCGCGTTCCTGGGGTTCGCGCTGACGTGGGGGTTGGTCATTGGAATTCCTCGCGTGCTGTTGTGCAGGCTGTCCACCATAACCGGAATTCTGGCGTGGCTGGCCGCCCTGAGGCTGGCTGCGGCCGCCATTGCTGCCACCGCCGTTGCGGCCGCGGCCGCCATTGCCGCCGCCACCACCGCCGCCGGCGTTGCCGCCACGCGCCGCCTGGGGTTTGTTTTCGCGGATGCGCGTCATCATTTCGCTGCGGGCGGCCTTGGCGGCAGCCTGCATCACGTCACGGCTTGGCGGCTTGCCGAGGCCGCCCCAGATGGTCTGGCGGCCCATGGCCAGCGGCTCGGCTTTTTCGCCGGGCTCGGCTTCAAAACCGGGCACGGTGACTTTTTCGATGTTCTGCTTGGTGAAGCGTTCGATGTCCTGCATGAAGCCTTCTTCGTCCAGGCAGACCAGGCTCACCGCCTCGCCGCTGTTGCCGGCGCGGCCGGTGCGGCCGATGCGGTGCACGTAGTCTTCGCTGACGTTCGGGATTTCATAGTTGACGACGTGTGGCAGCTCGTCGATGTCGATGCCGCGCGCAGCGATGTCGGTGGCCACCAGCGCGCGTATGCTGCCGCTCTTGAAATCCTGCAGCGCCTGGGTGCGGGCGGTCTGGCTTTTGTTGCCGTGCAGCGCCATCGCCGGGATGCCGTTTTTCGTCAGGTGTTCGGCCACATTGTTGGCGCCGAACTTGGTGCGGGTGAACACCAGCACCTGGCTCCAGTTGTGCTCGTTGATGATGTGGGTCAGCAGGGCCTTTTTCTTGCCGCGGCCCACCGGGTGGATGGTCTGCGTGATGCGCTGCACTGTGGTGTTGCGCGGCGTGACCTGGATGCTTTGCGGGTTTTTCAGCAGGCCGTTGGCCAGCTCGCGGATCTCGTCGCTGAAGGTGGCGGAAAACAGCAGCGACTGCTTTTGTTTGGGCACCAGCGCCAGCACTTTCTTGATGTCATGGATGAAGCCCATGTCCAGCATGCGGTCGGCTTCGTCGAGCACCAGGATCTGCACCTGGCCCAGGTCCAGCGTGCCCTGGCTCGCGTGGTCCAGCAGGCGGCCGGGGGTGGCCACCAGGATGTCGACGCCGCGGCGCAGTTTTTCAATCTGCGCGCCCATGCCGACGCCGCCGAACATCACCATGGAGCTCAGCTCCAGGTACTTGCCGTAGATACGCACGCTTTCCTCGACCTGGGCGGCGAGTTCGCGCGTCGGGGTCATGATCAGGCAACGGACGGCGTTGACGCCGCGCTTGTTTTTCAGCGAAGGCTCGCTCGACAGGCGCTGCAGCATGGGCAGCACGAAGGCGGCCGTCTTGCCGGTGCCGGTCTGGGCGCCGCCCAGCAGGTCGCCGCCTGCAAGCACGGCGGGAATCGCCTGGGCCTGGATGGGGGTGGGGGTGTCATAGCCCTGCTCAAGCACGGCTTTAAGAATGGCCGGGGCCAGATTCAGATTTTCAAAGGTCATTGGTAAGTGCACCGCTGTGGGTGCCAAAGATCGGCCAGTCGGAGGCTGTTGCAGCCTCCGCCAGTGAAGGCAGACGGGGTAAAAAAGTCAGGCGGGGCACCCAAACTGTCACCGAAGGTGTGCCTAAATGTTGAAGGCAACTGGAGCCAGCAACAGCGATATTGTCTCATGGAACGATAATCAGGGGGCTCACACCGGAAATGCGCCTTGATTCAGGGTGCTGGCCCCCCAGTTATGGGGTGTGATTTGGTTCGCAGGGAGCATGCCGGCACAAGGTTCGGCAGCTGTCCGCGCTGTTCCCCCTGCATTGTTTTCTCATTTTTAGAAGTAGATTCCCATGGCCCAGTACGTATTTACCATGAACAAGGTCGGCAAAGTTGTGCCGCCCAAGCGTCAGATCCTCAAGGATGTGTCGCTCAGCTTTTTTCCCGGCGCCAAGATCGGCGTGCTGGGCACCAACGGCTCCGGCAAGTCGACCCTGCTCAAGATCATGGCCGGCCTGGACAAGGAAATCGAGGGTGAAGCCACCCCGATGCCGAACCTGAACATCGGTTACCTGCCGCAGGAGCCCAAGCTCGACCCGGCCCACACGGTGCGTGAAAGTGTCGAAGCCGGCATGGGTGCGGTGTTTGCCGCCAAGGCGCAACTCGAGGCTGTGTACACCGCCTATGCCGAGCCGGATGCCGATTTCGATGCGCTGGCCGCCGAGCAGGCGCGCCTGGAAGCCATCATCGCGACCTCCGGTTCCGATTCCGAGCACCAGCTCGAGATCGCCGCCGACGCGCTGCGCCTGCCGCCCTGGGATGCGGTGATCGGCGTGTTGTCGGGCGGTGAAAAGCGCCGCGTCGCGCTGTGCAGCCTGCTGCTGTCCAAGCCCGACATGTTGCTGCTCGACGAGCCGACCAACCACCTGGACGCCGAATCGGTGGACTGGCTGGAGCAGTTTCTGCAGCGTTACCCGGGCACCGTGGTGGCCATCACCCATGACCGCTACTTCCTCGACAACGCCGCCGAGTGGATTCTGGAGCTGGACCGCGGTCGCGGCATTCCCTGGAAGGGCAACTACAGCACCTGGCTGGAGCAAAAGGGTGAGCGCCTGGCGCAGGAGCAAAAGGGCGAGGAAGCCCGCGCCAAGGCCCTGAAAAAAGAACTTGAATGGTCACGCCAGAACCCGAAAGCACGCCAGGCCAAGAGCAAGTCGCGGCTGGCCCGCTTCGAGGAACTGTCGGACTTCGAATACCAGCAGCGCAATGAAACCCAGGAGATTTTCATCCCCGTGGCCGAACGCCTGGGCAATGAGGTCATCGAGTTCAAGAACGTCAGCAAGTCCTTCGGCGACCGCCTGCTGATCGACAACCTGAGCTTCAAGATCCCGGCCGGCGCGATTGTCGGCATCATCGGCCCCAACGGCGCGGGTAAATCGACACTGTTCAAGCTGATCGCGGGCAAGGAGCAGCCCGACAGCGGCGAGGTGGTGATCGGCAAAACCGCACGCATGGCTTTTGTGGACCAGCACCGTGACGACCTCGCGAACGAAAAAACCGTCTGGGAAGACATTTCCGGCGGACTCGACATGCTGACCGTCGGCAAGTTCACCATGCCCAGCCGTGCCTATGCGGGCCGGTTCAACTTCAACGGTGCCGACCAGCAAAAACGCGTGGGCACGCTGTCGGGCGGTGAGCGCGGGCGGCTGCATCTGGCCAAGACCCTGATTGCCGGCGGCAACGTGCTGATGCTTGACGAGCCGTCCAACGACCTCGACGTGGAAACCCTGCGTTCGCTGGAGGACGCGCTGCTCGAGTTTGCCGGATCCATCATGGTGATCAGCCATGACCGCTGGTTCCTGGACCGCATCGCCACCCACATCCTGGCCGCCGAGGGCGACAGCCAGTGGACCTTCTTTGACGGCAACTACCAGGAATACGAAGCCGACAAGAAGAAGCGCCTCGGTGAAGAGGGTGCCAAGCCCAAGCGCATGCGGTTCAAGGCATTGAAATAATGCCCCCACGCTTGTCGCTTCGCGTACTGCGCTGCCCCTGCGGGCCGGCTACGCCGGACCCGCGGCCCCTGCTTGAAGGGAACCATGTCACGGGTTCCGGTCGCGCCGATGAGTGACGAAGAGGTTCTTGCGGCGACGCGGCAGTGGCTCGAGAAAGCCGTCATTGGCCTGAACCTGTGCCCGTTTGCCAAGGCGGTGTACGTCAAGAACCAGGTGCGGCTGGTGGTCAGCAAGGCGCGCCATGCGGACGACTTGCTGGAAGAGCTGGACCGTGAGCTGGACCTGCTGGTGGCGACGCCGGCCGATGAGATCGACACCACCTTGCTGATCCATCCGACCCTGTTCGAAGACTTCCTGGACTTCAACGACTTCATGGAAATCGCCGAAGCTGTGGTCGATGAACACGGGCTCGAAGGTGTGGTGCAACTCGCCAGCTTCCACCCGAAGTTCCAGTTCGAAGGCACAGAGCCCGACGACCTGGGCAACTACACCAACCGCGCGCCGTTTGCGATCCTGCATCTGCTGCGCGAAGACAGTGTCGAGCGCGCGGTGCAGGTTTACCCGGATGCAGAAGGCATTTTCGAGCGCAATATCGAAACACTTAATCAATTAGGCCTAGCCGGTTGGGATGCCTTGCACCGCAAGGGCTGAATAAGCAACACCTTGCTTGACGGCACGCATGCCGTCCTATAAAACCGGCGGTCATGCCTCACTCCGCCCACAGTACTTTGCGTGCTTTGCTCAGCAGCCGCCCTCATTTTGCGGGCGCGCCGGGCGAGGCGCAGGGCGGCCAGGCGGCTTGCGACGAGAGCGAGTTTTCCTACACGGTCCCGGCCGCGCTGGACCTGCTCGCCGAGCTCGATGGAAGTGGCATGCTGGCGCAGGAAGCTGCCGCGAGTTATGCCGCCGGTTCCGCCGAATCCCCCATGGTGCAGCTGCGTGCGCAGCTGAAGGCAGCGTCGCGCAGCCGCGGCCAGGCCCTGGCCATTGATGTGGTGGCGCTGCTGATGGAGCAGATGGCGCAGGATCACCGCCTGTTTCCGGCAGTGCGCCAGGCGATCGCCGGTGCCGAGCCCGCCTACCTCGACCTGGCGCTTTCGGATCCGCGGTTTTTCAGCACGCACCACCACCCCGCCCGGCGCTTTCTGGACGTGGTGACAGCCAGAAGCCAGGCTTTCTCCAGTGAGCACACTCCGGCCTGCGCCGGTTTCCTGCAGGACCTGCGCGAGTCGCTGGCTTTCTTGCTCGAAGGCGTCCAGACCTGTGACGCGGCGCATTTCGCGCGCACGCTGGCCTGGTTCGAACAGCTGCAACAACGCCGGCTGGCCACCGATCCCGATCACGGCCGTGCCGTGCAGGCCTTGTTGCGGGCCGAGGAGCGCAACCTGATGGCCGACCGGCTGAGTGCCGAATTGCGCGCGCGGCCCGAGTTCGACACGCTCAATTTTGTGATTGCGGATTTCCTGACCGGTCCCTGGGCGCAGGTCATGGCCCAGGAAAAAATCGCGCAGGCCGGGAGCGGCCAGACAGACGGGAAGCCCCCGTTCATGGGCGTGCTGCGCGATCTGTTCTGGAGCCTGGATCCCGAACCTTCGGTCCAGCACCGCAAGCGGCTGGCGCGGGTGATACCGCGCATCCTGGCGACCCTGCGCGAGGGGCTGGCATTTATCGACTATCCGCCGGCACAGTCCAAGCCTTTTTTTGATGAACTGATGGCGATTCACCAACAGGCCTTGAAGCAGGGCTCGCGGCACCTGCCTGCGCCCGCCCGGGTTTTCCGGCCGCCGGCGCCGCGCGGCCAGCCGGACTTCCAGCCCAGCGAGCCCTGGCTGGCGCCGGCCGAGGTGAGGCAGTCCGGTTTCCTCGACGTCGACGTGGGCGCGGATGAGGACATGGCTCCGCCGGTACCGGCGCCCTGCGATGCAGGCGCCGTGGACGCCCCGGACCTGGTGTCGCAGCTCACGCTGGGCACCTGGGTCGAACTGGTGCGCGATGGCGCGGTGTTGCGTGCCCAGTTGACCTGGGCGAGTCCGCACCACACGCTGTTCATGTTCTCCAGTGCGGGTGGCCGCACCCATTCGATGACCCGCCGCGCGCTGCTGCGCCTGCAGCAGCTGGGCGCGCTCAAGGGGGTGGCCTCCGATGGTGTGGCCCAGCATGCCTTCGACAGCGCTGCGCGCCAGGCTCTGCGCGATGCCCAGGGGCAGCAGCAGTGACACCGGCCGCCGCCGCACTTCGCGGCCCCGTCTGACAGCCGGCCCCTGGCATCCGGCTTAGGGTCGAGCTTCAGGACGCTTTGCGCTCCTGCCCAAAGGCTGACCATGGATTCTGCAGCTGCGCCCGCATTCCTTCCGTCCTCTGCCCCTTTGCGACTGACGGCAAGGCCTCCTTGTGTGCGCCACAGGGGGATCGTGGTGTGCTGGGCCAGGCACACCGACGAATTGCGCGAAGCACAGCGCCTGCGTTTTGATGTATTTGCCGGCGAACTCGGCGCGCGCCTGGGCACACCGCTGGCGGGGCATGACATCGACCGCTTCGACGCCTATTGCGAGCACCTGCTGGTGCGCGACGCGGCGACACGGCACGTGATAGGCACTTATCGCGTGCTCACGCCGGCGCAGGCGCTCCGGGCCGGCGGCACCTACAGCGACCAGGAGTTCGACCTCACGCCGCTGGCGCCGCTGCGCGCGCGCATGGTGGAGCTGGGGCGAAGCTGCGTGCACCCGGGGCACCGGCATGGCGGTGTGATGCTGGCGCTGTGGAGCGAACTCGCTGCTTTCATGACGCGCAATGCCCTGGACACCATGATCGGCTGCGCCAGCATCTCCATGCGGCCGCACGGGCCGCAAGGGGCAGCTGTTGTCTGGCAGCAGCTGCGCCGGAACCAGCTCGCAGCGGAAGCTTATCGTGTGTGTCCCCGTCTGGCACTGCCGCTGCTGGCGGAGCCAGACGCGCCCCGGATGGAAGCGCCTGCGCTGATCCGCGCCTACCTGCGCCTCGGCGCCCGGGTGCTGGGCCCGCCGGCCTGGGATCCGGCCTTCAATACGGCCGATCTGCCGATGATGATGCGCATGCAGGATTTGCCGCTGCGCTACCGCCATGGATGAGCCGCTGGCGGCAGCGGTCAGGCGCGGCGCGCTGGAGCGCCTGCCCAAGTGGCTGATCTGTGTGCCGCTGGTGTTGCAGTGGCTGTGGCTGTCCCTGCGTTATGGCAGTGCGACCCTGCCGTCGGCGGCCAACCCGGCGATTACCGCGGGCGGCCTGGTTGGCGAAGCCAAGCTGGAATACTTCCGGGGTATGGGCGCGCTGGCGTGCGCCGCCACTGCGCGGCACTGCGCCCTGCCACCTGCGGAGCAAAACCTGCCCGTTGTGCGCGCGGTGATGGCGCAGGCGGGGCTGGTTTTTCCGCTGATGGTCAAACCCGACCTCGGCATGTGCGGCTTCGGTGTTCGCCTGGTCCGTGACGAAGCAGACCTGGTGGCTTACCTCGGGGCTTTCCCGCCGGAGCAACAACTGGTATTGCAAGAATATCTGCCGCAGGAGGGCGAGGCCGGCATTTTCTACGCGCGCCACCCGGGGGATGCGCAGGGCCGGATCATTGGGCTCGCGCTGCGTTATTTCCCGCGTGTGACTGGCGATGGCGTGTCCAGCATTGCACAGCTGGTCGCCGCCGACCCGCGCGCACGGCGTGTGCAGCGCCGCAGCGACCATGTCGGACGGTCTGACCTTGAGCGCGTTCCGGCGCGTGGCGAGGTGGTCAGGCTGGCCACCATAGGCTCTACCCGCGTTGGTGGCCTGTACCGCGACGGCGCGGCCTTCATCACACCGGCTCTGACGGCGGCCGTCGATGCAATTGCACGCGACATGCCGGCGTTTTACGCCGGGCGCTTTGATGTGCGTTTTGATGACCTGCGGCAACTCGCGCAGGGCCAGGGCCTGAAGATCATGGAGGTTAACGGCGCCGGCTCTGAAGCGATCCAGGCCTGGGACCCGGACATCGGCCTGCTGGCCGCCCTTCGCATCATCTTCGCCAAGCAGCGGGTGCTGTTCGAGATCGGTGCAGCCAACCGCCAGCGCGGTCACCGGCCCGTCAGCCTGCGCAAGCTGGCACAACTGCACTTCATGCAGCAGCGCCTGCTCGACGCTTACCCGCCCTCGAACTGATCCTGTCCGCCATTGCCGTAGGGCCGCGTCAGGATCTCGAGGTAGTGGCCGTCCGGGTCGTTCCAGTAGACGCCACGCCCGCCATCGTTGTGGTTGATCCGGCCGGCCTGCTGGTGGCCGGGGTCGGCCCAGTAGGACAACTGGCGTTCCACGATGCGTTTGAAGATGGTGTCGAACTCCTCTTCACTCACCAAAAACGCGTAATGCGCTGTCAGCATGTCGCCGTCATGCGTGATGAAGTCCAGCGTGACGCCGTTGTCCAGCGTCACCCCGTGAAAGGGGCCCAAGCGCACCGGCGGCGCCAGCCCCAGCATGTCGGCCAGGAAGGTGGCCGAGGCCAGCGAGTCGCGTGCGTGAACAATGGTGTGGTTGAGCTGGATGGGCATGAACACTCCTGCTGCAGTGTGCGATACCGGTGTCAGGCGGGGTTGCCGTCTGTGCGCAGCAATTTTTTCCGCACCAGGTGGATATTGCTGCGCAGCGCATACAGCTCGTCGGTGTAGGACAGCGGCACGCTGATTTTTTCGGCGCGTGCCTCCAGCGCGTCGAGTTCTTCCAGGAGCGTCTGCCGGTTGCCGCTGGCTTCCATGCGCGCCTCGATGTCCCTGAGCTGGCCGTACCAGCGGAAGATCCGGGAACGCACGCGGAACTCATACAGCGGCGGCACGATGCGCGACAGCGGCAGCATGACCGCGATGATGATGCCCATCACCAGCCACATGCGCTCGACCAGGTTCGCGACCCAGAAGGGCAGGTAGCGCTGCAGCACGGGCGCATCGTTCTTGATCGCGCGTTCGGCTTCCTTGGAAATGGGCAATTCGTTGTTGTCGCGATTGGGAAATTCGCGTGCCGACTTGAACCAGCCCGCCGGCCCGTGAATCACGTTGCCTGCCTGGGCAAACAGCTGGACCAGCGCCGGATGGGTGGTGGTCCTGGCAATCAGCGATGTCGTGGGCGCAACCAGGCTCACATCTTCGGGCGGGATATTGCGCGCCAGGTCCACCACGCCTTGCGGCAGGCGCGCGGTGCTCAGGAAGGAAAACCGCTTGGCGTACGCCTCGCTTTGCGTGAAATCCATGAGTTTCACGCCGGGTGTCTGCAGCAGCATCTGCACCATCAATGATTCGGGCGCAGAGGCGAACACAATGGCATCGAGTTCGCCATTCAGGAAGGCCACGGTGGCCGGGGTTTGGTCCAGCTTGCTGATACTGAGGCTGCCGGGCTCGATCCGGTTGCTCTCCAGCAGTTTGCCCATCAGGCTCGGTACGCCACTGCCTTCGGTTCCCAGGTTGATACGCAAGCCCTGCAATTGAACCAGGGAATGGAGGGCTTCGGGCTTGCCGCCCTTTTTGGCTTTTCGCGCTGCTTCGTCGCGGTAGAACAGCCACAGCGGCTCGACAAACAGGCTGCCCAGGGAAGTCAGGTTTTCCGCGTCGCCGGCACTGTAGTCGCTGGTGCCGCCCTGCACAAAACCGAGGTCGGCCTTGCCTTCGCGCAGCAGCTGCAGGTTGTGTGCAGAGCCCTGTGAAGGCAACAGCGCCACTTCAATGCCATCGGCCGCCAGGATTTTCGCGTAACGCCTGCCAAACTCTTCATAGGCGCTTTGCGCCGGGCCGGTGGCCAGCGTGACACGTTTGGGCGGGTTCGGGTCCAGCCACCAATAGGCCACCACCAGCAGCGTCACGGTCAGCACGATGAAGGGCCCGGCCGACGCCCACAGATCGCGCAGGGACAGCAGGGTATAGCGTATGGTTTTCGGCATGCGCAACCATAGCATGAGCGGGCCGGCCGCCGGTACCCTGAATCGTTTCAAATTGCAGGTAAAAAGTGCCCGCAGCCCCTGTCCCTTGGGCCCAAGCAGCTATCAAAAAAGTAGCAAATGGCGTGCCTTCAGCCTGCCTGAAGCCAGGGCTGTACAAAAGCCATCCAGCCCCCCAGCAGGTACAGCGCCAGGCTGAGGCCATAAACCCGTGCCGAGATCTTGCGGGTGCGCAGGCAGGCATGGCGCAGCGCGGGGTCGGTGGGGCAGGGCGCAAAGCGGTTGCGCCACTGCAGTGCGCCGCTCAGCGCCAGCAAGGCGCCCGCAATGCCGAACACCAGGCCCTTGTACTCGCTGAGCCAGACCAGGCCCGGCACCACAGACACCAGCGTGGACAGGGCGGCGCCCGCGCCCAGCGCCACCAGCAGTGCCGGCAGCGCGCAGCAGACCAGCGTGCCGGAACTCGCGAACAGCGCCAGCCAGGATGACCAGACGGCGCCTTGCCCGCCATCGACGGCGTCCTGCGTCACTTCGCCGCCTTCATCTGCGCCCGGATCTCGGCGACCGATTGCGGCACGGTCTCCAGCTTGGTCACGTCGTACCCGGCTTCCTTGATCTCGTGGGTGATGGCCTTGCCGTCCAGGGTCTGGCCGTCTTTGGCTTCCACGGCGACGATTTTTTTCTTCAGGTCCACCAACACGGCTTTGGTGGCCGGCATGCCGGACAGGCGCTTTTCGATGCCTTGCGCGCAGAAGGCGCAGACCATGCCGTTGACGCTGGCCTTGATGCTTTCCGCAAATGCGGCCGAAGAAAAGGCGGCTGCCAGGGTGAGGGCGATGAATTTGAAGGGTAAAAATTTCATGATGGGTCCTTGTGTGATGGTTGAAATGCCGGGCAGCCTGCCTCAGAAGATGTACATGAAGTTAAAGCGGCCCTGCTTCATGTTGTTGACACCGACTTCGACAAAGTAGCTCTTGTGGATGAAACGCAGCATGGGCGTGATCTCGGTTTTTTCCGACAGGCCGCGCATGCGCCTGGCCTCGACGATGAACCAGGGCTGGACCTCGTCGTAATCGACTTCATAAAACGAGAAGCCGGTGCGCACCGAGGCGACATCATGGTTGATGCCCGGCGCACGGTACAGCCGCAGCGACCCGGACAGATACAGGCGCGTGGTTTCATAGTCGGCCGAGATGCCCGGCGCCAGCATGGTTTTGCTGCCCGTGAAGTTGTTGCCTGTCAGCCGGCCCGCGCCGCCGACAAACCACAGGTTGGCCTGCGAGTGTTCGCCGTTGATGCGGTGCACGAGCCGGGTGTAGGTCAGTTCAGCAAACTCGCGGCTCAGGCGTTTGTCGTCCGAGCGCATGTAGACGCCGCCGACACCGAAGGCGTCGCGTGCCGTCACCGCGTGGTTGACCCAGGCCTCGCGCCAGTTGGGGCTGAAGTCGCCCATGGCCATGGTGCTGTCCTTGAAACCCATGGGACCGGCCTGCACCGAAGCGGAGGTGACGCCCACGAGGGCCGCAGCCAGAAGAAAGCGGTACCAGGCCTTCATTTCGCCGCCTGGATCTGCGTGATCACCAACTCGCCATCCCGCATGGCGACGGAGAAAGTGACCCGGTTACCCGCCTTGAGTGGCACCAGCATCGCCGGGTCGCTGACCCTGAAGGGCATGGTCATGGCTTCCATCTGGATGCTGCGGATGGGCGCGTGGTTCAAGGTGATCTTGCCGCGGGCAGCGTCGACCTTGACAACTTTCGCCTTCACCACCTCGGCGGACTCGGGGGCCGGTGTTGCGGCATGCGCCGTCGCGGCAATGGCGAGGCCAAGCCATGCCGCGAGCGCTGTGTGTATAAACAATCTCATCGGAATTTCCTGCATGCGGGCGGCACGCGGCCGCCGGTTTTTCAAGCGCCTGCCGGGCTGGCAGGCGCACCTTGGGCATGGGAATCAGGAAATGGGTGGTTTGATGCCTGAAGGCTGGTCGGCGCTGTTGAAGCGGGACCCGCCGTCTGCAGGTGCCGCGTGCTGCAGCCAGGAAGCCGCCTGCACGATTGCTCCGGTGAAAGAAGCCATGGACAGGCACAGCTGGCAGGTGTCGCAACCCTGGCAGAGCATGCCGGCCTGGCCGGCTGGCGCCGGCTCGGCTGCGGTATCTGCCATCTGCGCATGCATTGGACAGTCCTCCGGCATCGGGCTTGGGTCACCCGCAGCAACAGCCTGCGCCAGGGCGGCATGCTGCGACGCCATGTCCACTGCCATGGCATTGCCCACCCAGCCGCGCACCGGCAGCAGGGTGATCATCAAGGCGAGCAGCAGATAACGCATGGCTGAATGATACGGGGCAGGCGCGAAAAGTTCACCGCCACGCCAAAAAAGGCGTACCGGCCCCGCTGGTCATGTCTATTTGGCCGGGTCGATGGACATCACCGTGTAAGCCCCGTTGACCTTGTCGGCGGTGAAGCTGACCTTGTCGCCGGCCTTGACCTTGTCGAGCAAGGCCTTGTCCCTGACCTGGAACACCATGCTCATGGGCGGCATGTCGAGGTTCTTGATCTCGCGGTGTTTGAGGGTGATCTTGCCGGCGTCCTTGTCGACCTTGCGGACCTCGGCCTCGGAAACAGGCAGGGTGGCCTGCGCGAACGCGGCCGAGGTCATGAGGGCGGCGAGCAGGGGTGCGAGGTATTTCATGGGGACATCCTTCCGGTTCATGTGCGGTGGTAACTCTGATAGATACGGGTGCCGCCGTTGCGGCTGATCAGCACCACGTCATACGGATCCTTGCGGGTGCCGTACTCGGGGCCATCCATGCCGGGCGAGCCGACCGGCATGCCGGGCACCGACAGGCCCACCGCGGCCGGACGCTCCTTGAGCAGGCGGTGCACCTCTCGGGCGGGCACATGGCCTTCGATGGCGTAACCGCCGACCAGCGCGGTGTGGCAGGAGCCCAGCTTGTCGGGCACGCCCAGCCGCTTGCGGGCAGCGCTGTTGCCGCTGTCGTGCACCTTGACGTCGAAACCGTTGGCTTCCATGTGGATCACCCAGTCCTTGCAGCAACCGCAGTTCGGGTCTTTCCAGACCTCAACCTGCGGCCTGGCCTGGGCCATCAGCGCGGGCGCCAGCAGGGACGAGCCGGCCAGGCTGGCGAGGGCTTGAACAAAAAATCTTCTATGCATGATTTCTCCTGGAGTGATGTTTAGCGGGATGCCGCGGCAACGCTGATCTTGCCGACCATGCCGGCCTGGTAATGGCCGGCGATCAGGCAGGCAAAGTCAAATTCGCCGGGGCGGTTGAAGGTCCAGATGAGGCCGCCGGTTTTACCAGCGCTGACGTGCGCCATGTAAGGCTCGTCGTGCTCCATGGCTGGAAACTTCAGCATCATGGCGGCGTGTTCATCGAGTTCTTTTTGGGTGCCGATGACCAGCTCGTGCAGCAGCTTGCCCTTGTTGCGGATGACGAAGCGCACGGTCTCGCCCTGTTTGAAGGACAGCTTGTCGGGCGTGAAGCGCATGTTGTCGTCCATGGTCAGGTTGACGGTGCGGGTGACAGATCTGGCGTCACCGGCAATGCCCCACTCCTTCTGTTCCTTGGTGACTGCAGCCGGCTTGCGTGTTTTTGGATCGTCGCCGTGGGCAAAGCTCAAAGGGGCGGCGCCCGCGAGCAGCAGCGCGGCGAGGACAGGGTGTAATTTTTTCATGGGCGTCTCTCTCAATGTCTGTGGATGGGGGCTTCGGCTGGGGCGGCTGTGTCGGCAGGCCCCGCGTATCCGCGCAGCTGCGCATAACGGGAGATCTGTTCCGGCGTCAACAGTGCGGTTTGCTGCAGATGGGTGTCCAGGTGCGACTTGCGCAGCAGGGCCTGCAACTGGCCGATACGTGCGGTATGGGCCGCCAGCCGGGTGGCGTCGATCTGGCGCGACGCAAACGCCTGATCCAGCGCACGTTCGGCCTGTACCAGTTGCGCGCCCAGGTCGCTGGCCTCGGCCTTGTGGCGGGTCATCAGCGTTTCGCTGGCCTGCTTCTGCTCGGCGTTCAGTCCAAGTTGCGCGGCCAGTTCCAGCGTGTGCATGGGCCCGGGGTAGCCGTTGAGTTCGGCCGCTTTCGCCAGCTCCATGCCCTTGCCGGCCAGCAGGTCGGCGGTCTGGGCCGGCGAGAGGGCCTTGATCTCGCGTGTCTGCTGGCCTGCATAGGCACTGGCATGCTGGGCGGGCGCGTGAACATGCTGGGCAAACAGGCCGCCAGCCCCTGTTAATAAAGCCCCAGCTGCTATCAATTTGAGAGCTATGCGGTGGGTCATGATGCTCCTTTCAGTCAATGGCCGGCATGGCCGGAAGGTTTGCGGATCTGGACCTGCGTCACGGGGCCCGGTGTGGCCGACGGCATGGCCTGGCTGCCGGCGCGTGGCCGCGCCGGGTCGGGCAAAACGCCGGTCCATTCATAGGCGACAGTGCCGGCCGGGTGCTTGTACCAGCCCGGGTCCCTGTAGTCGCCCGGTCTCTGGTTTTTGCGCACCTTGAGCATGCTGAACATGCCGCCCATTTCGACCGGCCCGAACGGGCCGGTGCCGGTCATCATGGGTGCGGTGTTCTCCGGGATTTCCATCTCCATCTGGCCCATGTCGGCCATGCCGCGTTCGCCCATGACCATGTAGTCGGGCACGGCCTTCTGCAACTTTTTGATCAGGCCGCGGTGGTCCACGCCTATCATGGTCGGCACATCGTGGCCCATGGCATTCATGGTGTGGTGGCTCTTGTGGCAGTGGAAGGCCCAGTCGCCTTCCTCGTCGGCCAGAAACTCGATCTGCCGCATCTGGCCGACCGCCACATCGGTGGTGACCTCGTGCCAGCGCGTCGATTTCGGCGTGGGGCCGCCGTCGGTGCCGGTCACCACAAACTCGTGGCCGTGCAGGTGGATCGGGTGGTTGGTCATGGTCAGGTTGCCCATGCGTATGCGCACCTTGTCGCCCTTGCGCACGTTGAGTGTGTCGATGCCCGGGAAGATGCGGCTGTTCCACGACCACAGATTGAAGTCCAGCATGGTCATGATTTTGGGCGTCATGCTGCCGGGATCGATGTCGTAGGCGTTGAGCAAAAACACAAAGTCACGGTCCACCTCGTCGATCAGCGGGTGTTTCGCCTTGGGGTGGGTGATCCAGAAACCCATCATGCCCATGGCCATCTGGGTCATTTCATCGGCGTGCGGGTGGTACATGAAGGTGCCGGGACGCCGCGCGACAAACTCGTAGACAAAGGTCTTGCCCACGGGAATGGCCGGCTGGGTCAGCCCCGAGACGCCGTCCATGCCGTTGGGCAGGCGCTGGCCGTGCCAGTGCACGCTGGTGTGTTCGGGGAGCTTGTTGGTGACAAAAACTCGCACACGGTCGCCTTCCACCACCTCGATGGTCGGGCCCGGGCTTTGCCCGTTGTAGCCCCACATGTTGGCCTTGAAACCGGGCGCCATCTCGCGCACCACCGGCTCGGCCACCAGGTGAAACTCCTTGACGCCGTTGTTCATGCGCCAGGGCAGCGTCCAGCCATTGAGCGTGACCACCGGTTTGTAGGGCCGGCCCGTGCTGGGCACCAGCGGTGGCATGGTGTCGGGTTTGGCCTGGAGCACCGGCTCGGGCAGGGCGGCCATGGCGACGCGGCTGACCGCGCTGGCAGCGACAGCCGTCGCCGTGGCAGCAGCAGCGCCGGCAAAAAATCGTCTGCGTTCGTTGTTGATGGCCATGTCAATGTCCTTTGGTCTCGCTGCCGCTGGCAGCAGCGCCGGCGGCCAGGGGCGCCATGCCGGCGGAGGTCCCTGTGAGTGTGGTTTGCAGGTCGGTATCGGCCAGCCAGAAGTCGCGCTGCGCTTCTATGCTGGCGTTGACCGCCGCGATGCTGGTGCGGGTGTCGGCCAGCAGCTCGAACACGCTGCTGAGCATGCCGTTGTAGCGCAGCAGCAGCTCGTTGTTGATGAACTTGCGCAGCGGCACGACCTCGTCGCGGTAATGCAGCGCCAGATCATGCGCCGTGCGCCAGGCGTGGTAACTTTCGCGCGCCTCGGAGCGGGCCTGGATGGCTGTTTCTCGCACCCGCGCCACCGACTGCATGTACTGTCCCTGCGCGCGTGCGTTGCTGGCACCGCCCCAGTCAAAGATCGGCAACGGCAGCTCCAGCTCCCAGCCGCGCTTGATCTCCTTGTCGCCCGTCGCATTGTCGAAGGTGGTGTTGCGGGAGTACTTCGCGTCGAGGGCATTGATGAAGCCGGTGCTGCGGGTCAGGCCCATGTTGTCAGCGACGTAGCCTGCCTGCGCCATGCTGGCGCGCACGTCGAGGCGATCGCGCAGGGCTCTAGCCTCGATATCCGGCATGTCGGCGATGGTTTTGGGCAGGTCCGGCAGGCGTTCGCTGAGCGTGAACTGCGTTTGCGCGCCCCAGAGGCCCATCAGACGTGTGAGTTTTTCGCGCGCGGCATAGGCCGCGTTCTGGCTGCGCGCCAGCTGCGCTGCTGCATCGGCGACGAAAGCCTGCTCGCGCGCCTGGTTCAGCTTGCTCCAGTTGCCCACGCGGGCCAGGCGCCGCGCCAGCTCGCCGCTGGCCTCGGCCGCCTCCCTGGCGTCTTTCATGTAGCTGGCGGTCTGCTGGGCAGCAACGGCGTGGATCCAGGCCTTGCGCGTGTCGGCGGCAAGTTTGACGACCTCCTGCGCCGCCTGCAGCTTGGCCACCTCATGCTGCTGGTTCTGGTACCTGGCACGCCAGGGCAGGGTGATCAGGCCGATGACGTTGAAGCCGATGCCGCGTTCGATTTCCACCTTGCTGCCTTCCACAAAGCGGCCAATCGAAAAATGCGGGTTCGGCAGTGTGCCGGCGCGCACCCGCTCGGCATCGCTGATGCCCAATGAGGCCATGGAGGCGTGGATGCCCGGGTTGTTCAGCAACGCAATGCGCACGGCCGATTCGGCGCTCAGCGGTTCGGCCAGCAACCGGGCCACCGCTTCGCGGGTCTCCGCGCTGTCGCCGCGCCCGACGGATGCGTTGACGCCGGCGGTTTTACCAGCCGTCAGGGTGGTGATGTCCGCCTGGTTGCCGTCGGGCGACAGGCTGGCACAGCCGGCCAGCGTCGCGAGCGCCAGCAGGGCCGTTGCGGATGTGGGGAATGAGAACATGGTGAGACTCAATGTTTGTGGGGATGGGGCGCCGCAGGGGCCATCGCAGGGGGCGCCGCGCCTGGCGTGGCCGCGGGGGCCGCAGGTGCCACGGGTGCGGCCTGCTGCTGCTCCGACTTGAGGATGTCGACATGGCCACGCGTGAAGCGGCCAACCTCGTTGTTGGCTTTTTTCCAGTCCTCGCGCCCCGCCTCCACGCCGGTGGGCAGGTCGGCAAACACGGAGCGGTAGCTCACCGCCGGCACGGGTGCCGCCGGATCGGCGGCCTGCGGGGCCGGAGCGCCTTGCGCATGGACGCTGCCCAGCGGCAGGACCAGCATGTAAAAAATGAAACGGATCTTCACGAAAATCTCCTGACAGGCATGCGGGGCGATTTCAGAATCGCGCGAATCCGGCGAAAAGAGCAGGCAGCCCGGGCCGGATGGCAAGTACAGGCCCAGTTGGGGCCTGGAAGTCAGGAAATGGGTGGTTTTTGGCCCAGCGCTGCGACGGCGCTGGCAAATCGGGCCGCTGGCGCGCGCGGCATGGCGGGCGGGAGCATGGCCGAGGGCGCGGCAGAAATCAGAGCCGACAGCGCGACCGTGTGGCAGGCCTGGCAGACTGTGCAGGAGGCGCAGGATCCGTCGGCCACAGTGCCGCTTTCGTCCGTGCCATGACCGGCACAGTCGGGTGCCGGCTGGGCCGCCGAAGTTTCCATGGAACCATGGTCAACATGCGCATTATCCCCTGTCCCGTGGGCATGAGGCGCTACCATTTCTGTAGCATGGAAAAGCTGGCCTGCCTTGGGCGATGCCATTTCCGTCGCCATCACGTCACCGACCCAGCCGCGTATCGGCAGCAGGGCGATCATGAGGGCGAGGATCAGGTGGCGCATGGTATGAATGATAAAGCCGGGCGGGGAAAGTTCCAATCCCCGCGCCTGGCGGCTGTTTTACTTCAGCTGGAAGCGCGCTGTGGCCGGCGGCTTGCCGGCCAGCGTCACCACCGCAATGCCCCTGGTGCCTTTGGCAACCTTGAAGCTGCCTTTGGCCTCCAGCCTGTCGCCGGCGGGCAGCAGCTCGGCCTCGGTTTTTTCCGTGCCGTTGAGCAGGGTCACTTTGGCTTTTGCGCCGTCGAGCTTCATGGGTTTGCCGTGGTCGCTGGCGTAAATGTGAAGCGTGTCGGGCCTGGCCACAATCTCGAAGTCGCCGGCTTTGGTCTCGACCACCACGCCGCCGAATTTCGGCTCATGGCCATGGCCGTGATTGCCCGCGGCCAGGGCTGCTGCCCCGGAGATGGCCAGGCAGGTGGCAAGCAGGAGTTTGTTGAGCTTCATGGCTAGCTTTCAGTAAAGTAAAAAATCAAAAGGATTCGGTGCCTGCATCGGCCACCAGCGCGGCGATCGGCTTGCGGCCGAACAGCGCGACCATGGCCGGTGTCAAAAACGAGTCCAGCAGGGTCGAGCTGATCAGTCCCGAAAAAATCACCACCGCCACCGGGTGCAGGATCTCGGTGCCCGGCATGTCGGCCTCGAACAGCAGCGGCGCCAGCGCCAGCGCCGCCACCAGCGCAGTCATCAGCACCGGCGTGAGCCGCTCCTGCGAGCCGCGCAGCAGCATCGCATGGCCGAAGTTTTCGCCTTCAAAGGCGCAGAGGTTGATGTAATGCGACACTTTCAGAATCCCGTTGCGGATCGCGATGCCGGCCAGGGTGATGAAACCCACCAGCGCCGCCACCGACAGCGGCTGGCCGGACAGCCACAGGCCGAGCACCGCGCCAACCAGCGCCAGCGGTATGTTGGCCATGATGATGGCCGCAAGTACCGCGGACTTGTAGCGCGTGTAAAGAATCAGGAAGATCAGCGCCAGCGAACCCAGCGACAGCAGGCCAATCAGGCGCGAGGCTTCTTCCTGTGCCTGGAACTGACCGCCCAGGGTGATGAAATAACCCTCGGGCAGCCCGGTGTCGGCGATCGCCGCGCGCATGTCCGTCACCACTTCACTGAGCGCGCGGCCCTGGGTATTGGCCGAGAGCACGATGCGCCTGCGCCCGTCGTCGCGGCTGACCTGGTTCGGGCCATCGCCTTCCTCGATGCTCGCGAGCTGGCTCAGCGGCACGCGCCCGCCCGGGGTGTCCATCATCAGGTTGCGCAGGCCTTCGATGCCGCGTGAGGCTTGCGGCAGGCGCAGCACCAGGTCGAAGCGGCGGTTGCCCTCGACGATCTGCGTGACTTTTTCACCGGCTATCAGCACCTGCAGCTGCTGCAGCAGTCGGGCCGGCGGCAGGCCCAGGCCCAGCGCGCGGTCATGGTCGACCTGGATGCGGATCTGCGGTGTCAGCACCTGCTTCTCGACCTCGAGGTCCACCACGCCAGTGATGCCTGCGAGCTTTTGCCGCAGCGCCTCGGCCTGCATGCGCAGGCTGTCCAGGTCGTCGCCAAAAATCTTGATGGCGATCTGCGAACGCACGCCCGACAACATGTGGTCGATGCGGTGGCTGATCGGCTGGCCGATGGCGATCGCCGCCGGCAGGCTGGCCACGCGGCTGCGGATATCGGCATACACCTCGTCCATGCTGCGTTCGCTGCGCTGGAGCTTGAGGTCGAGCTCCGATACATGCACCCCTTCGGCATGTTCATCGAGTTCGGCCCGTCCCGAACGCCGGCCCACATGTTCGACCTCGGGCACACCGGCCAGTGCCTTCTCGGCAATTGCGCCCAGACGCGCCGACTCGGTCAAAGTGGTGCCGGGGTTCAGGCGCAGGCCGACCAGCGCCACACCTTCGTTGAAGGGCGGCAAAAAGGTCGTCGGGAAGAACGGCACGGCCGCGATGGCAAGCAGCGCCGCCGCAGCGCCGGCCAGCAGCCAGGCGCGCGGCGCCTGCAGCACCCGGTTCAGCGCCGCGGCATAACGGGTTTTCACCCAGAGCTGCACCCGCGTATCACCGTGGTCCAGGCCCTTGATGCGCGGCAGCAGGTAATAAGCCATCACCGGTGTCAGCGTGACCGATACCAACATCGACGCCAGCAAGGACACGATGTAGGCGACCGCCAGCGGCTGCATGAGCCGGCCCTCGATGCCGGGCAGGAAAAACAGCGGCAACAGCACCAGCACGATGATCACCGTGGCGATCAGGATGCCGGAGCGCACCTCCAGCGTGGCTTTGGCGATCAGGGCCAGCGGGGTGATGCGCCGGGCCTCCGGCGCGGCGCGGTTCATCTTGAGCCGGCGCAGCACGTTCTCCACACCGACCACCGCATCGTCGACCAGTTCGCCGATGGCGATGGTCAGGCCGCCCAGTGTCATGGTGTTGATCGACAGGTCGAAGTAGCGGAACACCAGCACCGTGATCATCACCGACACCGGGATCGCGGCCAGGGAAATCACTGTGGTGCGGATGTTGAGCAAAAAGAAATACAGCACCACCGCGACCACCGCGGCCGCGGCCAGCAACTTGCCGCGCAGGGTGTCCACCGAGGATTCGATAAAGGTCGCCTGGCGCATGGTCACGCGCGGCTCGCCCATGCCGGGCGGCATGCCGGCTTTGAGCTCCGCGATCGCGGCTTCGACCTGCGCCGTCAGCTTCAGGGTGTCTGCGTCGGGCTGCTTCTGGATGCCCAGGATCACGGCCGGCTGGCCGTTGAGGCCGGCATCGCCACGTTTGATGGCCGGTGCAAAGCTGACTTTCGCGACCTGGGACAGCTGGATGGGTCGCCCGTCCTGGAAGGCCACCGGCAGGCGCTCCAGGTCCTGCAGCCGGGTCGTGCGGCCGATGTTGCGGATCAGGTATTCGCGTGAGTTGAGCTCGAGAAAGCCGCCGCTCGAGTTGCCCGAGAAACCCTTGAGCGCGGCTTCAATGTTTTCGAGATCGACCTTGAGCGCGGCCATCAGGGCAGTGTCGGGCTGCACCTGGTACTGGCGCACCTCGCCGCCAATCGGCACCACCTGGGCCACGCCGGGCAGGGCCAGCAGGCGCGGGCGCATCACGAAGTCGGCGTATTCGCGCACCGCCATCGGGCTGATTCGGGCGGTGTCTATCGGCAATGCGAGCAACATGATCTCGCCCATGATGGAAGTGATGGGTCCCATGCCCACATGTTCCACATCGGGCGGCAGCTGTTCGCGCGCCAGCTGCAGGCGCTCGCTGACCATCTGGCGGGCGCGGTAGATGTCGGTTTTCCAGTCGAAGGTGATGTAAACAAAGGACAGTCCGACACTGGACACCGAACGTATGCTTTCCACACCGGGGATGCCGCCCATGGCGACTTCCAGCGGCGCGGTGATCAGTTGCTCGACTTCTTCAGGCGCCATGCCGCCGGCCTCGGCCTGCAGGGTGACGGTCGGTTTGTTCAGGTCGGGAAACACATCGACCGGCATCTTCACCAGCGTGAAGGCCCCGGCCACCAGCAAGACCACCGACAGCACCAGCACCATCAGGCGGTTGGCCAGCGCGTTGTGTATGAGTTTTTCGAACATGTGTGGCCTGCTTTCATCGAACCTGGTTGAGCAGCGCCGCGCCCTGTGTCACCACCCGGTCACCGGTTTTGAGGCCATGCGCCACCGCGACGCGGCTGCCGTCCAGCGGCAGCTGGCGCACGCTGCGCGGCTCGAAAAATTCGGCGCCGGTGTGCACCCAGACCCTGTCCTGGTTGCCCGCGTCCTTGACCACGGCGGCTGTGGGCAGGGCAAAGCCCTTGACCTGGCTTCGGGATTGCACGCTGACTTTCACGGGCTGGTGGATGGACAGCGGTACCACGGTTTGGCCTGGCACGGTGCGGAACAGCAGCGGGATCGCGCCCTCGCGCAGGCTGCTGCCGGCGCCGACAAATTGCAGCGGAACGCTGGTCCCTGGCGCCGGACTGGCGCTGGCCGAGGCGATGTTGGCGGCCAGCCCGGCATCGAAGGCGCTGGCTTCCACACTCATGCGCAAAGGATCGACAATTTCAAACAACAGCTCGCCGGCATTCACCACCTGGCCGGCCACCACGCTTGCGGCGGCCACCACCCCGGAGACGGGCGCCACCAGCGCTTCGGTGGCCGACACGCTGCCGGCGACGGCGGCGGCGCGCTGGCGCAGGCTGACCACGTCGGACTGCGCGGCTTCGATGTCTTTTTGCGGCACCGTGCCTTCGAGTTGTTGCAGGCGATCGACGCGCCGGCGCGCGAGACTCAGGCTGGCCTGTAGTTCGGCGCTCTGCGCCTGCTGGTTGGCGCGGTCTATGGCGCTGCTGGAGGCGCGCACCACGGCGAGGATCTCGCCCTTGCGCACGGCCTGGCCGAGTTGCGGCAGGCCGCGTGGGCCGGCCTCGATGCGCCCGGCCTGCGTCGCTTGCACCTTGCCGCCGGCGCGGCTGTCCGGCACCACACGACCTGTCAGTTCAACCGTGGACGGCAGGGATGCTTCTTCAACAGCGATGGTTCGCACGCCGAGCTGGCGCTGGCTGGCCTTGGGCAAAAACACGCTGCCGTCGGCCAGGCGCCGGGGTGTATTGCCACCGGCGGCCGGCGTGGCCTGCTCGCCGTGGTCGTGGCCCGGGCTGGCCTGCGCGTCCAGGGAGGCTGTTGCGCCCAGGCCCAGGGCGCAGGCGGCCACCAGCATGCTGGCAAAGCCCTGGCGGCGCCGGTATCGCCAGGCGGCCCCGGCCATCAAGGCCAGCAACAGCGCAACGCCCGCATAGGCCGCCCAGCGCCAGGGCCGGGTTGCGCCGGCAGGATAGGCGCCGGCATGCGGGTCGGGGATCACCAGGTCACCACCGAGCAGGTCCGTCTCGGCGCCCGCGATGACCACAAATTGGACAGGCAGGGTGCCGGCCCGGCCCAGCAGCTCATGCCTGAAGCTGTAGCTGCCATCAGGCTGGGGCGTCGCCGTGCCTCTGGCTGCGCCGGCCTCGACCTCGATCTTCGCGCTGGTCACAGGCTCGTTGCTGGCGTAGCGGTCCAGGTGGATTTTCATTTCGCTGTTGTCGACGACGCCCACCAGTTCAAACAGCTCGGACTGGCTGCTGACACGCGGTGATGTGGTGCCGGCCGCCACCGGGGTGTCATGGCTGTGGTCGTGGTCACCGGCAGCCCGGCTTGTTCCGGAAAAACAGAATGCTATAAAAACAATAGCTGCCAGCGCTTGATAGACATGGGCTAGAGGCCTGTTGGGCTTGTAAGTGGAGGTCATGGGAGCAATCCAAGAGACTGGTTCAACTGGGAGATGGCGCGCTGCAGCCCGGCACCGGCACGGGCCAGCGACAGATCGGCCTCAAACTTTTCACTGTCGGCGCGCAGGCGGGTCGGCAGGTCGGATTCGCCGAGGCGGTAAGCCTTGGCGACCAGGGCTTGCACCTCGGTGCCCAGACGCGCGCGTTCGGCCATGGCGGCCTGCGTGCGGCGGGCGGCTTCGAGTTCGGCCCGTGCAGATGCGAGCTCACCCTGCAGCTGGCGCTCGATGGCATCGCGCTCGGCCTGCGCGGCATCGAGCTCGGCGCGCGCCGCCGCGATGCGCGGCGCGTTGCGCGCGTCGGTACCGAAAGGAATTTTCAACGCCAGCCGCAAACTGGTTTCACCGGCCGCGCCGAAGCTGGCGCGCTCCCGCGTGACGCCGACGCCGACCGCCATGGGGTCGCGCCTGTCGGCTTCGCTGAATTCGAGTCCGGCCTGCGCGGCCTGCACACGCGCGGTGGCCGCCTGCAGGGCCGGGTGCTCCGGCGTGAGCGAGGCTGCCAGGTCCGGCGGGGTTTCCTCGAGCGGGGGAGCGGCGGCCAGGCCGGTCAGGGCCCGCCACTGGTGTTGCCGCCGGAGCAGCGCCATATGGGCCTGCGCCTCGGCGCTGGCCGCCTGCGCCCGCAGCGCCTGGGCCTGCAAGGCGTCCACCCGCGCGCTGTCGCCGGCTTTCACGCGGCGCTCCACATCCTGCGCCAGCGTTTGTGCCTCACCGTGTTTGCGCGTTGCCAGCTCGCTTTCGCTGCGCGCCAGCGCCAGGCCGGCGGCCGCTTCGCGGACTTCGGCGGCCAGCCTCAGCTGCGCCGCAGCTTGCCGGGGTTCGAAGGCCAGGCGTTGCGCCGCGAGTTCGCGCTGCGCGGCGCCACGCACACCGGGGCTCCAGATCGGCAGTTCCAGCTCAGCGTCGTATTCACGAAACCCGCCGTTGTTGCCGAAGCGGTCGCTGCGCTGTGCCAGCAGCGCGCTCGGTGAACCGTTGATCCAGGACGATGCGGCGCGCTCGCGCGCCTGCAGGTCCGCACGGCGGTTGTCGTCGCTGCGCGCTGCGGGGCTCAGGGCCCAGGCGGCTGCCAGCGCCTCGCGCAGGCTGGGGGTTCGATGTGTTGCCGCGGCGCCTGGCTCAGCGGGCGGTAGCTGTGCGCCCGCGGGGACCGACAAGGCGGCCAGCACCAGCATGGGCCATGGGCGAAAAATGGAAGGCAAGAGTGTTCTCCGAAGTGAAACAACTTCGGCGAACCTTGGCGCGGGCGCGCAGGAGAGGGTCTTCGCTGCCCGTCAGCTCACAGGTTCACCACGGCAGGCGTGGTGAAACTCCATTTGGGGCGTTCTATGTTGTTGGGCTGCTCGCGGCTGGCCCAGGAGGGCGGCGTCGGCAAGGGGGCGCCAACACCTGCGGCGCTCAAGCGAAGCTCGGTACTGGCCAGCATGCCGGTGGCATGGCCATGGCCACAGTGGCTCAGGCTGCAGTTCTCGGAATGGCTGTGTTCATGCGCCGCAATGGATGTATGGGCACCGTCGGCGGCGGCCAGTTGCGCCTCGATGGCATGGGCAACAACGTGCCCCACTTCCTGCGCGGCGTCGGTCGCCGCGTGCGCATGGGCGCCGCCGGACAACAGCGCCAGCCAGACAATCAGGAAGTGACAGACAAGGCGTTTCACGGATGACATGCTAACAGCCGCGAAAGCCCCCGCTGCGCGCAGGGAGGGTTGGACAGCCTGTTGCTTCATGGGTGATCCCGGCGCAATTCCTGGCGCGCCTGCCTGGCCACCGACCAGCCGCCCCAGATCGCCAGCCCGGCCATGACGGCAGCGACGGCCAGGTCCGGCCAGGCGCTCCCGGTGCCGAACACGCCGAGCGCGGCCAGCATCACCGCGAGGTTGCCGATGGCGTCATTGCGCGAGCACAGCCAGACGCTGCGCATGTTGGCGTCGCCCTCGCGGTACGCATACAGCAGGGCCGCCACGCCCACATTGGCGAGCAAGGCCAGCAGGCCTATGCTGCCCATGGTCAGGGCTTCGGGCATTCCGCCGTGCAGCGCCACCCAGGCTGCGCGGGCCAGCACAAACAGGCCGAAGCCCAGCATGCTCGCCGCCTTGAGCAGGGCGGCGCGGGCGCGCCAGACCAGGCCCATGGACAGGACCGCGAGTGTCACCGCGTAATTGGCGGCATCGCCGAAAAAGTCGATGGCGTCGGCCAGCAGCGAGACCGAGCCGGACTGGAAGCCGGCGCCGATCTCGATGCCAAACATGGCGAAGTTGACGGTCAGCGCGATCCAGAGAATGCGGCGGTAACGCGGGCCGTCGGCAGCAGGGCTGGCTTCGGCATGGGTGGGGTGGCAATGGGCGGACATGAGGTGTTTTTCCTTGTTTTTTTGCGCTGGTGGCATGATTGGAAACCCTCAAGTCACTTCAAGGTCAAGCGATGCCGCCCACAAGTCCATCCGCAGCGCGGGGTTATCAGATCGGCGAGGCCGCAAAGCGCAGCGGCGTCAGTGCCGCCAACATCCGCTTTTATGAAAAGGAACAGCTGCTGAGCCCGCAGGGCCGCAGTGACAACAGCTACCGGTTGTACAGCGAGGGCGACCTGCACCAGCTGCGTTTCATCCGCCTGTGCCGGGCCATGGACATGTCGCTGAACGAGGTGCGCACCCTGCTCGCGCTGAATCTGAACAACAAGGCCGATTGCGCCGCGGCGCGCGAGGCGCTGGACGGCCATCTCGGCCATGTGCGCGCGCGGCTGGCTGAACTGAAGGCGCTGGAGAAAGACCTCAGGGCCCTGCGCACGCGCTGCGACGGCAGCGACACCCATTGCCACATCATCGAGGCGCTGCATGAACTGGCCGACGCGCAGGCCCCCGCTGCGGCCGGGCCCGCGGCGAGGAAACGCCATGTCTAGGCCGTGAGAAACGGCGCCAGCCTCTGCGCCAGCACGTCGGCGTCGGCATAACCGCTGGTCAGCATGTGCGCCTGCCCGTCCACCACGGCGAGCAGGGTCGGAAAACCGCGCACGCCCCACTGCTGCGCCTGCGCAAAGTCGCCGCGCGTGCGCTGGCGCATGGCTTCGCTGTCGAAGTCGCGCAGGAAATCGATGTGGCCCCAGGCTTCCTTGGTGCGGCCATGCACCTCGTCCCAGATCTCGCCGAGCACGGCGGCCTTGGTGGTGTCGCGGCCGTCGGCGTAAAACGCCTGCTGGATCGCGTGGTACATGGCCAGCGCAAGCCGGGGCGCGTGTTCGCGCACGGTGACCACCGCGCGGCAGGCCGGTTCGGTGTCATAGACGAAATCCTCGCGTTCGAACAGCGCCCCCGAAAACGGCTGGCCCGAGCGTTCTGCGACGCTGGTCCAGGCGCTGCGCAGTTTGTCTTTCAGCGCGGCGTCCATCACCTGCGTGTTGTAGGCGCGCAGGCCGCCGAGCACGAGCTGCACCGGCAGCTCCGGATGGCGCGCCAGCAGGCGGCCCAGTGGGACCCCAAAGCCGTAACACCATGAACACATCGGGTCACCGATGTAGATCAGGGAGAGCGGCGCGGCCGATGTCGTCATGAGCAAGCCTCCTTGTCGAGTTGGCGCTGCGCATGGTCCAGCCACTGCTGCAGGCTGTCCAGCAGCTCGGTCTGGCTGAAGGAGCAGCTTTCCTCGCTGAAAAGGGCGGCCGACTCCAGCCGGTCCAGCAGGTGCTGCAGCACCGCTTCGAATTTGGCCGGCAGGCTCGCCAGCAAGCCGGTTTGATCCCGGGCCAGGCGCGAAAAGGCGGCCACCGTCAGCGTGCCACTGCGCAATTGCGACAGCGCGCTTTCCATGGCGGCGAGTTGATGTGCGGCGGCGCTCATGGTCATCAGGATGCCACAGCGGCGCGCGGCCTGGGCTGCGCCGGTTCGAAGGCCAGGGTCAGCATGGCCAGCAGGCAAAAAGGCACACCGACCCAGCCGAGGCGCGTGAAGTCCACCAGGTCGAGCAGGGCGCCGCTGAACACCGCGCCCAGCGCCGTGCCTGCATACAACATGGAGCCATTGAGGCTCAGCAGCAGCGGCGCCTGGGCCGGTGACAGGCTGGCCAGGTGGCTTTGCTGCGGCGCCATCAGGCCAAAGCCGGCCAGGCCCCAGACAATCAGCGTCGCGCCCATGGCCATCGGGTGGCCTGCGGTCAGGGGCAACACGGCCATGGTCGATGCCAGCACCAGCAGCTGTACCCGCAGGGTTCGCATCGGTCCGAAACGGTCGTTGGCCCAGCCGCCCGACAGCGTGCCCGCGACACCGGCCAGGCCGAACACCGCCAGCGTGACCGACAAGGCGCTGGAACTCATGGGGTTGAGCGCCTGCAGCACCGGGCCGATGTAGGCGAACACACTGAAGATGGCGATGAAATAGAGCAGGGTGCGCAACCAGGCCCGCAGCACGGCGCCTTGCCGCGCTGCCGCGCCAAAGCCGGCAAAGCCGGCACCGCCGCCGGCCAGTTTTGCCGGAACCAGCCAGCTCGCTGCGGCCAGCATGGCCAGGCTGGCGGCGACCGAAATCCAGACCGGCACGCGCCAGCCGTATTCCAGGCCCAGCCAGGCGCCGACCGGCACACCCACGGCGTAGCTGATGCTCATGCCCAGGAAAGTGATGGACAGCGCGCGCCCGCGTTGCGCCGGGGCCACCAGGCTGACGGCCAGCGCCGAGGCGGCCGCACTGAACATCGCGCCGGCGCCCATCAGTGCCCGGCCCAGCAGCAGCGTGGTCAGGGTGTCCGCCAGCGCGCAGACCAGGCAGCCGGCCGCAAACAGGCCCAGCGCCAGCTGGATCACGCTTTTGCGCGACCAGCGGACGGTGGCGACGATCAGCAGGGGCGCCAGCACGGCGGTGGCCACCGCATAGGCTGTCATGGCCTGGCCGGCGGCGGCCACGCTGATGTTCAGCGATGCGGCCAGCGGCGCGAGGATGCCGCCGAGCACAAAAGCGCCACTGCCGATGACGAGGTTGCACAGTGCAAAGAGGTAGAGGACGGGCGGCATGGCGGGTCGGTTCATCGCGGAATTCATGAATCAAATCCGGCGCCAGCCCATGTCCAGCATGCTCAAATAGCTATCAAAATGTGAGCAAACAGATGTTTGGCGGGTGCGCCGGCGGGAGGCTGCTGCTGCGATTGTGCCCGGATGCCGGGAATCATGTGCGCGCAGCCAGGCAGCGCAGCGCGTTTCAATCCTGGGGCTTGCCCAGCGTGAAGTGGAAGCTGGCACCCTTGCCCGGCACCGACTC
>LNFM01002890.1_pt1 | contig 35168 bp, 32 predicted proteins | sample 596031 | NCBI WGS metagenome assembly LNFM01 (sample SAMN04254537, study PRJNA301005) | activated carbon metagenome | isolation source: dual media filters at the Ann Arbor, Michigan drinking water treatment plant | place: USA: Ann Arbor
CAGTGTCAGACAGGATTACCGCACTCAAGTGGGGCGAGCGACTGCGTCAGTGGTTCCCCGACCGCGAGTTTTTCATGCGTGCTGACGGACAGGTACGCTTCATCAAGATTTCGTCGAAGTTGCAGATGCGCGTGGCCGCTGGAGCCGTTGCGCTGGTAGTGGTGTGGTTGATCGCCCTCGCGGTGATGGCCTGGGGCCAATATCGCGCAACCAGCGACCTCGCCTCCTTTGCCGCCGAAAAAGCCCGCGTCGCTACCGCCAGCGAACGACTCGAAGCCTATGGCGGCGATCTTGACCGGGTGGTGGGCGAACTCGAACAGCGGCAGGAATTCCTCGAAGAAATGGCGCAAATGCTGCCCGAGGATATGGTCGCAGACAGCGCTGATGCCGGCACCGTAACCGATTCGTCAGCCGAAGCGGCCACGACCGTCAAAAAAGTCAGCGCGTTGATCCCGCAGGCGCGCGGCCTCGCCGAAGTCGAAGCGCGGCAGATTGCATTCGTTGAAAAACTCACCCGTTTCGCCGATGCCCGCGCCCGCCGCGCTGAGGCTGCGATCCGCAAATTGAACCTCGATCCCGGTGCCATGACCCGTCAGACTCAGGTTGCGATGGGAACCGCGATGGGTGGTCCGTTCGAAGCTATTCTGGGCGGCGATGATGACATCGACCCGCGCTTTGAACGTCTCGGCCTCAGCCTGACGCGGATGGCAGTGCTCGAACGCGCCTTGGACGGCATTCCGCAGGTTGTTCCGGCCAGCGTGCGCAGCATCACATCGGGCTTTGGCTATCGCCGCGATCCGTTCAACGGCCGGGGTGCGATGCATGCCGGGATTGATTTCAAAGGCGCAATGGGATCGCCGATCTTCGCCGCTGCCGATGGCCGCGTGACCTATGCCGGGTGGAAATCGGGCTATGGCAAAGCGGTCGAGATCACCCATGGTAACGGGATGTTGACCCGCTACGCTCACTTATCGCGGATCGATGTGCGGGTGGGCCAGCCGATTGCGGCGGGCGCAACGCTTGGCGGGCTTGGCTCGACCGGCCGTTCAACCGGTCCGCACCTGCATTTCGAAGTTCGTATCAATGAGCGCGCGGTCAATCCGCGCCCGTTTCTGGAGGCTGCCCCCGATGTTCTCAAGGAAGTCCGCCGAGCCGGAACGGCCAGATCGAGCCGCCCCGCCGCCCCCGTCGCGGCCCGCTAACAGGAGCAATATGATGGCTTCGGGTTCAACCTTCTCCGTGATCGGCGCCGATGTCGTGATCAAAGGCGATATCAGCGCCACCGCCGACCTGCATGTTGACGGCACAATCGAAGGCGACATCAAATGCGCCTCGCTGGTGCAGGGCGAAAGCAGCAGCATTAACGGCGCCGTGACCGCCGAAAGCGCGCGGATGGCGGGCAAGGTCAGCGGATCGATCACCGCGCGTGAGCTGGTGATCCTCAAATCAGCGCGGATCGAAGGCGACGTGCATTACGATGCGCTCACCATTGAACAGGGTGCGCAGGTTGATGGCCGGTTTGCGCCCAATGCGCGTCAGGCGGTCAAAGCCGTCCCGTCAGTGGGTATCGAAGCGGCTGAATAAGCCTGACTACAAGACCTCAGCTCGCAGCGCCTTGCGATCCAGCTTGCCGATGATTGTGCGCGGCAGGTCTGCGCGGATCACCACTGCATCGACTCGTTCATGCTTGCCGATCTTGGCATTGAGCCAGCCCGCCAATTCCTCTGCGGTTGCCCCCGCGCCATCTTTCAGCGTCACGTAAGCGCGCGGCACTTCGCCGCGGTATTCTTCGGGTACGCCGATCACCAACGCCTCTTTCACCGCCGGGTGTTCAAGGATCACATCCTCGACCACGCTGGGGAAGACCTTGAACCCGCCGACCGCGATCATGTCCTTGATCCGGTCAACGATTTCGAGGAACCCGTCGGCATCGACCCGCGCGACATCGCCGGTGCGCAGATAGCGTTTGCCATCCCGCTCGACAAAGGTGTCGGCATCGCTCTCGGGGTGGTTCCAATAGCCGCGCATGACCTGCGGGCCACACACCGCCAGTTCGCCCGGCTCACCTTCGGGGGCGAGGCTTTCGGGGTGTTCCTTGTCGAGCAGGATGACCTCGGTGCCCGGCACCAATTGCCCGATGGTGCCGCGCTTGCGGGTACCATCATAGGGATTGGCCGAGACCACGCCCGAACTTTCGGTGAGGCCATAGCCCTCGACCAACCGCACGCCGGTGACCTCCTCGAACCGCACATGCACCGGCCCCGGCATCGGCGCGCCGCCTGAAATGCAGACCTTCAAGCTCGAAAGATCGGTCTTGAAGAGGTCAGGGTGATCGAGCATCGCCTGAAACATCGTCGGCACACCCGGAAAGCCGGTGCAGCGGTATTTCTGGATGGTCTCCAGCACCTGCTTCGTCTCGAACCGCGGCACCATCGCGATCGATGCCCCGGTGACGCAGGCGTGGTTGAGCAGCGCGGTGTTGGCAAACACATGGAAGAACGGCAGCGCGCCCATGAACACCTCGTCGCGCACATTGCCGAACGGGTTGATCGCGGCGACCTGCTGCGCGTTGATGCTCAATTGATCATGCCCCAGCATCGCCCCCTTGGGCCGCCCGGTGGTGCCGCCGGTGTATTGCAGCAGAGCGAGGTCTTCTGGGGAGACTTTGGGAAGCGGGAAAACGCGACCCTCCAGCCACAGGGTGTAATACCAATCACCCTGCATGTCGGTCCAGCGGCGGATCGGCTGGCCCTCACCGCCATAGGCCACATCGGCAATCTGGCTGCGCTTGAGCAGCTTGAGTGCGGCCCCTTTGTACCACGGAAGCATCTCGGCAAGCGAGCCGACCACCAGTGTTTCCAGTGCCGAGCCGTCGAGCACCTTGATGGCGGTCTTGTAGAGTTCGGGCACATCCAGCGTCACCAGCACCCTTGTGCCGCTGTCTCCGACCTGCCAGCTCAACTCCTCGACCGAGTACAGCGGCGAGAAATTCACCACCACCGCGCCAGCCATCATCGCCCCGTAATAGGCAGCGGCGTAGATTGGCACGTTAGGTAGGAACAGACCGACGCGGTCGCCCTTCTTGATGCCCATCTCCACCAGTCCGAGGGCGAAGGCGTTCGCCTGTTCGAAAATCTGGCGATAGGAGTAAGTGCGCCCGAGGAAATGCAGAAACGGCGCGTCCGGCGTTTCGCGCGTGCTGCGTTCGAGCATCGCGGGCAGGCTCATCGCCTCGAACACGGTGTCCAGCGGGGTGGGGTGATGATAGGGCGCGCTACTGACAGTCATGTCAATAATTGTGGCCGACAACGCGCTGGCGCACAAGCAAAAGTCGCTGGTGCCGTGTCGCTTTTATACAAATTCGCAAGAAGGCTGGGCCGGGGCTGCAATCAGCGCCCCGGCCCGCATAATCAATTCTGCCAATCAGTTTTGAATGAACCCGCTTTCGGGGTCGATTTTCACTTCGGCAGCCTCGGCAGCGCGGCGCGCGGCGAGCCATGCTTCGGCTTCGGCTTCCTGCGCGGCTTTGCCGGCGGCCTGAACATTGGCATCACGTTCAGCGCGCAGTTCCGCGATCAAATTTTCGCGATCATTGCGTTCACTGCGAACAGGGGCCTCGACATCTTCGACGATCCCGGCGCGCTTGGCAGCCTTGGCAACCATTGCATCGAGTTCGCGTTGCGAACACAGGCCCAGCGTCACCGGGTCTTTTGCCTGGATGTTCTGGATGTTCCAATGCGTGCGGTCGCGCAGGGCGCCGATGGTGTTGCGGGTCGTGCCGATCAGCTTGCCGATCTGCGCATCCGACACTTCGGGGTGATTGCGCAGGATCCATGCGATCCCATCGGGCTTGTCCTGCCGCTTCGACACCGGGGTATAGCGCGGGCCTTTGGTGCGGGTCACTTCGACCGGGGCCTTGTGCATCCGCAGCGAATAGGTCGCGTCGGCCTGACCCAGTTCGATCTCGCCCTGCGTCAACTCGCCCGCGTGCACCGGATCGCGCCCGGTATATTTGCTGCCCGCCAGATCATCGGCCATCGCCTGCACTTCGAGAATGTGCAGGCCGCAGAATTCGGCAATCTGCTCAAACGATAGCGCGGTGTTGTCCACCAGCCACGTTGCGGTGGCGTGCGGCATCAGCGGCTTGGGCTGATCCTTGATAGCCATGGGGGAAATCTCCGTTGAAAATGAAAGGGCCGCCCCTTTCGGAGCGGCCGCATTAAAGGACTAGATAGGGGAAGCCGCGGCAAACGGCAAGGAAAAGGGAGTCAGAAGGCCGGAATCGCCTGCAACGACACCGCCTCTTCCTCCTCCAGTGCCACCAGACCCGATAGAAACTGCCGCGTCGCCGCCTCCCACGAGAACGACGCGCCATAGGTAGTGCAGCGCCCGCGGTCGCAGTAACGCGCGGCATCGATTGCGCGGGTAAGGTCTTCAGACAACGCCCCAACATCGTCGGTGACAATGTCGAGCGGGCCTGCCACCGGGAAGGCCGCAACCGGGGTTCCGCAGGCCAGCGCCTCGATCATCACGAGGCCGAAGGTGTCGGTGCGGCTCGGAAACACAAACACATCGGCCCCGGCATAGCAGCCTGCCAAATCGGTGCCGGTGCGTTTGCCGAGGAATAGCGCATCGGGGAACTTCGCCGCCAGCGCCGCGCGCGCCGGGCCATCGCCGACCACCACTTTGGTGCCGGGATAGGGGCAGGCGAGAAACGCCTCGATATTCTTCTCCACCGCAATCCGCCCGACATAGAGCAGGATCGGCCCTTGCAGCCCGGCATATTCGGGCGGCGCCGGAGCGTGCGGGGAAAAGCAGGTGAGGTCGACCCCCCGGCTCCAATTGCTGAGCTGGGTCAGGCCCTGATCGCGCAATTGCGCCCGGATCGTCTCTGTCGCGACCATAATTGCTTTCGCCGGACGGTGGAACCAGCGGATATAGGGCCAAAATGCGCTCGCCGGCAGGCCGGTGCGACGGGCAAGGTAATCGGGAAACTGCGTGTGATAGGCGGTGGTGAAGGGCACTTTGCGGCTGAGGCAATACCGCCGCGCAGCGAAGCCCAGCGGGCCTTCGGTGGCGATATGCACCGCCTCGGGCGCGATTTTCGCCAACTGCCGCCCAACCGCACCCGGCGCCGTCAACGCGAGGCGGATTTCGGGATAAGTCGGCGCGGGCATCGAAGGATAACCCTCGGGCGAGATCACGGTGACCTCATGCCCCCATGCGCGCAGCGTATCACACGTAGTCGACAGCGTGCGCACCACACCGTTGGTCTGCGGGTGCCACGCGTCAGTCACTATAGCGATTGATGCCGGGACAGGCCCGGCGGGGGCGATTGATGCCGGGACAGGCCCGATTGAACCGGGCGCAATCGCGCGGAAGGCAGGCGTGGCGGTATCTGGAGTGAAGGTGGTGAGCCGGTTCACGCCGCCTCCAGTGCGGGATCGGCGGGTTCGGCCACCGGAGCGTCACCCGGCGCAGCCTCACGCCGCTTGATCTCGTCAGCCCAGTGGAGGATTTCCATGCGCCCATCGTGATGTTCGACCAGCGCGTTGCAGCCTTCCACCCAGTCGCCATCGTTCCAGTATTCAACCGGCTTGCCGTTGTGTTCGAAGTTACGGAACTCGGCGGTGTGGATGTGGCCGCACACCACCCCGTCAACCCCGCGTTCGCCAGCCGCGCGGGCGACAGCTTCTTCGTATTTGCCGATGAATTCGACCGCGTTCTTGACCTTGTGCTTGGCCGCTTTGGAGAGCGACCAATAGGGCTTGCCCAGCCAGCGGCGCACGGTGTTGACCGTGACGTTGAGCTTCATCATCAAGTGGTAGGCATGGTCGCCCACAAAGGCGAGCCAGCGGTGCGACAGCATCACCGCATCGAATTCATCGCCGTGCAACACCATCAGGCGGCGGCCATCGGCAGTGTCGTGGAAAGCAGCCCGGCGGATTTCGATCCCGCCGAAATTCAGCCCGGTGAACTGCCGGAACATCTCGTCATGATTGCCGGGGATATAGACCACCCGCGTGCCGCGCCGGGCGCGCTTCATGATGCGCCATACGATATCGTTGTGGGCGGCAGGCCAGTAGAACTTCTTCTTCAGCCGCCAGCCATCGATGATGTCGCCGACGAGGTACATCGTCTCACTATCGGTAGTGTCGAGGAAATCGATCAGCATCTCGGCGTTGCAGCCCTTGGTGCCGAGGTGGACATCGCTGATCCAGATCGTGCGGAACGAACGCCGTTCCCTATCTTCGGGCTCGGGCGTGCGGGGGCGGCCGAGTGGGAAGCTGGTAATGTTGCCAAACTCGCTCACAAGGTCGGCCACGGTGGCCTGGTCGGTGGTCGAGCGGTCGCTCAGCAGGTCAGACAGATCGGAATCGGTCATGCGTAATCCCTGAATGTCGTGTCTTGTCTGTTCCACCTCATGACAGGGAATTGTTACAAGCGTTGCGCAAGCAAATGACAGTTTTGAGTCATTTTCGCACAGCCCAGCACTCCCTGACAGGCGATGCTGCGTCGTTCCTGACTAGTGTATGACTGGATAGCGACAAATCAAGCGGGCTGCGTAGCCGCGAGCGGGCCGTGACCCGGCGCGGCGCTCAATTCATCGCAATAAAGCCGGGCAACGCCTGCATGCGCGCGATCCACGCGGTGATGTGCGGGTAATCGCCGAGGCCGAAGCCGCCTTCTTCGGCGACATGGGTATAGGCAAACAGCGCAATATCGGCGAGCGTCACCGCCGCACCGCTGAAAAAGGCTTGGTCGGCCAGATGCCGGTTCATCAGGTCGAGCGCCGCGCAGCCTGCCATCCGCTTGGCCATGATCTGCGCGCGCTGTTCGGCTGACAAATTCGCCTCACCCACGAACCGCAGCCAGAACCGCAACGTCGCGATGTTGGGTTCGTGATTATATTGTTCAAAGAACATCCAGCGCAGCATGTCGGCCTGTGCAAAGCGATCCGCCGGGATCAGCGCGCTTCCATACGCCAGATACCAGCACGCCGCGTTGCTTTCGGGCAGGAAGCGCGCCCGCCCCTCTCCTTTGGTCCCAGCCCCGATCTGCAACACGGGAATGCGGCCATTGGCGTTGACCTGCGCGAGAAACTCCGGCGTCCGCGTCTCGCCCTTCATGATGTCATAAGCCCGCGTGGCGAGCGGCAGGCCGAGCAGCGCGGCGGTCAGCTTGATCTTGTAGCAGTTGCCGCTGCGGGGGTCTTCGTGAAGGGTCAGCGGCTCAGCCACCGGAAACCTCCAGCACGATCTTGCCAACATGCGCGCCCGCTTCCATCCGCGCGTGGGCGGTGGCAGCTTCGGCGAGCGGGAAGGTCGTATCCATCACCGGCGATAGCTCGCCATCGACGAACAGCGGCCAGGCATTGTCGGCAATCTCGTCTGCTAACGCCGATTTGAACGCGTCAGACCGTGGGCGCAAAGTCGATCCGGTCAGCGTCAGCCGCTTCATCATCACCAGAGCCATATTCAGTTCCGCCTTGGCCCCGCCCAGCACCGCGATGGTGACATGGCGGCCATCTTCGGCAAGGCATTTGAGATTGCGCGGCACATAATCGCCCGACACCATGTCGAGCACCACGTGAACGCCCTTGCCCCCGGTATGCGCCATCACCGCATCGGCAAAATCGACCGCGCGGTAATTGATCGCAAGATCAGCCCCGATCCGGCGGGCGGCGGCGCATTTCGCCTCATCGCCGCAGGTCACAATCACTTCGAGCCCGAAGGCTTTGGCGAGCATGATCGCCATCGTCCCGATGCCCGATGTGCCGCCGTGCACCAGCACCCTCTCCCCATCGCGCGCCAATCCGCGTTCAAACAGGTTGTGCCACACGGTGAACAGCGTTTCGGGCAGCGCGGCGGCATCGGCCAGCAGCATCCCTTCGGGCACCGGCAGGCAGTGCTGCCAATGCGCGGCGCAATACTCGGCGTAGCCCCCGCCGGGGGTAAGCGCGGCGACGAACTGCCCGATCATTTCGCGCGGGACTTCACTGCCCACCGCGACCACTTGTCCCGACACCTCCAGCCCCAGCAGCGGCGAGGCCCCCGGTGGGGCGGGGTAAGCGCCGGCGCGTTGCAGGCAATCGGGGCGATTGACCCCGGCAAAGGCGACGCGGATCAGCAGATCATCGGGGCGCAGGCGCGGCAACGGGACATGCACGATCCCCAGAACCTCCGGCCCGCCCGGCGCATCAAACCCGATCGCGCGCATCTGTTCGGGCAAATCTGCCCCATATTCTGCGGCCATCACCAACGTCCCCTTGAACCCCAAGCCCTATCGGCCCCATCACCACGCGGGATTAACCACGAAGGCTGCGCGAATAACCGTCTCTCCGATTGACAGCAAGCCGCTTGGCAGGTGATGCTGCGCGGCAATGGAAGAACCCGATCGCCCTAGGCCCAAAGGCGACGCCGCGAGTCGCCTCGCAACGGAAGACCTTGCGCCCTATTCGCAGGCCGAATTGGGCGAGCGGATTGCACAGCTCGAAGCCGAAATCGCCCGCGTTGCCGCGCATCGGGATAAGGCCGCAGCTCACCGCGCCGCGGCTGATGCATTGTTTGCAAGGGGTAGTGGATGATCCACCACGCACTTCTGCGCGTACCTCTGCCAACGGATTCGCAATTTGCGCGGCCGATCCCATATAGTCGAAAACCGGCTCCCCCCGCTCGCTCGCCACGCGCATTCCCCGCCCGCTGAGAAAGGCCGCTCCCATGCCCAGCTTCGCCCAGAACCTTGAACGCACCCTGCACAACGCGCTCGGCAATGCGTCCGAACGGCGGCACGAATATGCCACGCTCGAACACCTGCTGCTGGCGCTGATCGATGATGAAGATGCCGCTGCTGTGATGGCCGCCTGCGGGGTTGATCTGGCTGAGCTTGGCGAGGTCGTGAAGCAGTATCTTGATCAAGAATATCAATCGCTTAAGACAGAAGATGGCGCTGATCCACAGCCGACGGCGGGGTTCCAGCGGGTGATCCAGCGCGCGATCCTGCACGTCCAGTCTTCAGGCAAAGACACCGTAACCGGTGCCAACGTGCTGGTCGCACTGTTTTCCGAACGCGATAGCTATGCGGTCTATTTCCTCCAGCAGCAGGATATGAGCCGGCTGGATGCGGTGAGCTTCATCAGCCACGGCATTGGCAAAGGCGGCCGCCAGATCGAACCCAAGGGCTCAGGCGGCACCGACAAGGCCGATGAACCGGCGCAGACCAAAGACAACGCGGGCAACAAGAAGGAAACGGCGCTCGACCAGTTCACCGTCAACCTCAACATCAAGGCCGAAAATGGCAAGATCGATCCGCTGATCGGGCGCGGGCCGGAAGTTGACCGGACGATCCAGATCCTGTGCCGCCGGTCGAAGAACAACCCGCTTTATGTCGGTGATCCCGGCGTCGGCAAAACCGCGATTGCCGAAGGCTTGGCGCGCAAGATCGTCGAAGGCGATGTGCCCGAAGTGCTGTCCGAAGCGGTGATCTACTCGCTCGACATGGGCGCGCTGCTTGCAGGCACGCGCTATCGCGGCGATTTTGAAGAGCGGCTGAAGCAGGTCGTCACCGAATTGGAAGCAATGCCCAACGCGGTGTTGTTCATCGACGAGATTCACACCGTGATCGGCGCAGGCGCAACCAGCGGCGGGGCGATGGATGCGTCCAACCTGCTCAAGCCCGCATTGTCGAGCGGCGCGATCCGCTGCATCGGGTCGACCACCTACAAGGAATTTCGCAACCACTTCGAAAAGGACCGCGCGCTGCTGCGCCGGTTCCAGAAGATCGACGTGAACGAACCGACGATTGAGGACACGATCAAGATCCTCAAAGGTCTGCGTTCTGCGTTCGAAGATCACCACAAGGTGAAATACACCCCCGATGCGATCAAGACCGCGGTGGAGCTTTCGGCGCGTTACATCAACGACCGCAAGCTGCCCGACAAGGCGATCGACGTTATCGACGAAGTCGGCGCGATGCAGATGCTGGTGCCCCCCAGCCGCCGCAAAAAAGTGATCACCGCCCGCGAAATCGAACAGGTGATCGCGACGATGGCGCGCATCCCGGCGAAGTCCGTGTCGAAGGACGACAAGAAAGCGCTCGAAAACCTCGAACGCGATCTGAAACACGTGGTCTTCGGTCAGGACGAGGCGATCAAGCGGCTGTCGACCGCGATGAAGCTGGCGCGCGCAGGCCTGCGCGATCCGGACAAGCCGATTGGTAGCTTCCTGTTCTCTGGCCCGACCGGCGTCGGCAAAACCGAAGTCGCGCGTCAGCTCGCCAGCATCATGGGGATCGAGCTGAAACGCTTCGACATGTCCGAATATATGGAGCGGCACTCGGTTTCCCGCCTGATCGGCGCGCCTCCGGGTTATGTCGGTTATGATCAGGGCGGACTACTGACCGATGCGATCGACCAGAACCCGCATTGCGTGCTGCTGCTCGACGAAATCGAAAAGGCACACCCCGACCTGTTCAACATCCTGTTGCAGGTGATGGATAATGGCCGCCTGACCGATCACCACGGCAAAACGGTCGATTTCCGCAACGTGGTGCTGATCATGACCACCAATGCCGGCGCGTCCGACATGGCGCGCAGCGGGATCGGGTTTGGCGATGTGTCCAAGGCCGATGCCGGAACCGAAGCGGTGAACAAGATGTTCACTCCCGAATTCCGCAACCGTCTCGATGCGATCGTGCCGTTTGCCTATCTCGGCAAGAGCATCGTTGCCCGCGTGGTCGACAAGTTCATCCTCCAGCTCGAATTGCAGCTGGCCGAACAGAACGTCCACATCCAGTTCGACAGCGACGCCCGCACGTGGCTGGGGGACAAGGGTTACGACAAACTCTATGGCGCCCGCCCGATGAGCCGGTTGATCCAGGACAAGATCAAGCAGCCGCTGGCCGAAGAACTATTGTTCGGCAAACTGGCCGACGGCGGCGAGGTGCATGTCAGCATCAAGGACAACAAGCCGTCCTTTGAAATGACCCCGGCCCCGCCGAAGGTGAAAGCGGCCAAGAAAAAGCCCGCGACAAAGAAAGCTCCGGCCAAAAAGCCCGCGGACGAAGCAGGCGAAGGCTGAGCCGAATGCATCGGGGTATGGCGGTTCTGGCGGCGGGCACGCTTGTGAGTGCGCCCGCCGCTGCCGAAACGGAGCGCTGGGTACAGACCGAAGAAACCATGCCCGCTCGCCTTATCGAAGTCGGCACGTGGGAATTTTCGGCCACCAAGCGCGGCCCGGATGGCAGGCCGGAATGCTATGAAAGCTGGACCTTCAACGCCGACGGCAGCGGCCTGATCGTCAGCGGCAAGCAGCGTGTCACCACAAGCTGGAAGGCCGACAGGTTCCAAGAGCTCGGCCAGTTTCTGTTCGTGACCAACGAGACCACGACCGATGGCCCGGACTGTATGGGCCGCGCTGTCGACACAAGCGAATATCCCTACAAGAGCCCCGGCTTCCAGCTGATCTTTTTCGAGAATGGCATGCGCGCGAAGGTCTGTGACGGCGGGAAATTGATGACGCTTCCGGATGGTACGACCACGACCCTGCTTGATGCGGACGACTGCTGGGGCGAGATTGCCCCGCTGTCCAAGGGCTGATTGCGCGGAACATTCTATCACCAACGCGGATTATGAGCGCATGACTGCGCCCTTTTCCTGGATCCGGCCCGAACCGCGCGGCATTCATGTCGTACCCGCCGACATCTGGATTGATCCTTCGCGCGCTGTCCCGCGGGCTCTGGTCACCCACGGCCATGCGGATCACGCGCGCGGTGGGCATGGCGCAACGATTGCCACGCCTGCGACACTGGCGATCATGGAACTGCGCTACAACACCCGCGAAGGCGCAGTGGCGGCGGAATATGGCGAGACAATCGCGCTGGGCGGCGGGGTCACGGCGACCTTCCTGCCCGCCGGCCATGTGCTCGGTTCTGCGCAAATCCTGCTGGAGCACGCGGGTGAGCGGGTGATCATCACCGGCGATTACAAACGCGCAGCCGATCCAACCTGCGCGCCGTTCGCCGTCACCCCCTGCGATATCTTCATTACTGAGGCGACGTTCGGCCTGCCGGTCTTCACCCACCCGCCGATTGCCGAGGAGATCGGGAAGCTGCTCGCCGCCCGCACAGCAAACCCCGATTCCTGCATCCTCGTCGGCGCCTATGCGCTGGGTAAAGCGCAGCGGGTGATCGCGGAACTGCGCGCGGCCGGGCACGATGAGACAATCTGGCTGCACGGCGCGATGGAAGCGATGTGCCGCCTGTATGAGGATCACAATGTCCCGCTCGGCGATCTCAAGCTCGTCAGCGACGCGCCGTCAAAGGACGCGATGCGCGGCCACATCGTGATCGCGCCCCCTGCGGCGCTGAATGACCGCTGGAGCCGCCGCCTGCCCGATCCCATCACCGCGATGGCGAGCGGGTGGATGCGGGTGCGCGGGCGGGCGCGGCAACGCGGGGTCGAGCTGCCGCTGGTCATCTCCGACCATGCCGACTGGAACGAACTCACCCGCACCATTGGCGAAGTGAACCCGCAGGAAACCTGGATCACCCACGGCCGCGAAGAAGCGCTGCTGCGCTGGTGCGAGCTCAATCAACGCCGCGCCCGCGCGCTGGCGCTGGTGGGGTACGAGGACGAGGATGACTGAGCTCCTCGTCCCCAAGCCCAATCGCTTACTTGATCGCGGCGAGATCGGCGGCGATTTTCGCCAGCACTTCGTCGGTGATCAACCCCTGCGAAAACGGCGCAACCGCCTTCAGGCTGATCGCCTTAAACTGTTCATAGGCCGGGTGCTGATCAATGCCGGGCAGGTGCGTGGTGACCACCGCCTTGGCGCGGCCATCGGCCATCAGGGCTTCGATCGGAGTGTCGAGCGTGAAAGCGGCTGCCATCGGTGCGGGCATCGACGCGGGTGCGGCGGCGTCTTGCGCCATCGCAGGGGCGGTCAGAGTGGCGGCGACGAGGCCGAACGCAGCAAAAGCGGCAAACTTCATAGAGGCGATTCCTTGCTGGTGGGGCGGACAAACGAATTATCCGCCGCACGATTTAGCGCATCCGTGTGGCTGTGCAAAGACCATCGGCAGGCTGGGTAATGGAGCCCTTCTCCGCCCTGCTCGACGCGCTCGTCTACACCACCAGCCGCAACCGCAAGCTGGCGCTGATCGCCGCCTATCTGCGCAGCGCGCCCGATCCCGATCGCGGCTGGGCGCTGGCGGGATTGACCGGCGGGCTGGATTTCCCCGCAGTCAAATCCTCGACGATCCGCAATCTGATGATGGAGCGGGTTGATCCGCTGCTGTGGAACCTCAGCCGCGATTTCGTTGGCGATACGGCCGAAACCGCGAGCCTGCTGTGGCCCGAGCCGGAGACGCAAGCGCCGCAAGACGATCTCTCGCTGACCGAACTTGTCGAAAGGCTCGCCGGGCTGACCCGGTCGACGGCGCCGGGCGAACTGCCGGGCCTGCTCGACCGGATGGATGCCAAGGGTCGCTATGCTCTGATCAAGCTGGCCACCGGCGGGATGCGCGTCGGCGTGTCGGCGCGGCTGGCGAAGGTCGCGTATGCCCAAGCCTTCGATGTTACAGTGGAGGAGGTCGAGGAATATTGGCACGCGCTCACTCCGCCTTATGCCGAGCTGTTTGCATGGGCGGCGGATGGCAGTGCGGCGCCTGACCTCGCCAACGTGCCGCGCTTTCGTCCGTTCATGCTCGCGCATCCGCTGGAGGAGACGCAAATTGATCTTGCGGAGTACGCTGCCGAGTGGAAGTGGGACGGCATTCGCGTGCAGCTGGTCCGTGCAGGCGGTGAAACCCGGGTCTATTCGCGTTCGGGCGACGATATTTCCGCGACCTTCCCCGAATTGCTGAGCGCCTTGCCGTTCGACGCGGTGCTCGATGGCGAATTGCTGGTGCGCGGCGCGGCGCAGGGCGGAGAAGCCAATGATACGACCCAAGGCGGTGCGGCGAGTTTCAATGCGCTGCAACAGCGTTTGGGGCGCAAGGTGGTGTCGGCCAAAATGCTGCGCGAAGCCCCCGCGTTCGTGCGGCTCTATGATGTGTTGCTGGCCGATGGGCAGGATTGGCGCGAGCACCCGTGGAAGTCGCGCCGCGCGACTCTCGAAGCCCTGATGCCGCGCCTTCCCGATACCCATTTCGATCTGTCGGCGCTGGTCGAGGCGGAGGATTTCGCCGCGCTCGCCGCGATCCGCGATACTGCCCGCGATGAGGCGATCGAAGGTCTGATGCTCAAACACCGCGACAGTCCTTATGTCGCCGGACGCAAGGCGGCGCTGTGGTACAAGTGGAAGCGCGATCCGCTGCTGATCGACTGTGTGATGATGTATGCCCAGCGCGGCAGCGGCAAGCGGTCGAGTTTCTATTCGGACTACACCTTCGGCTGCTGGGCGGGAGACCCCGATGCCGGCGCCGAGTTGCTGCCCGTGGGCAAGGCCTATTCAGGCTTCACCGATGCAGAATTGAAGCAAATCGACAAATTCGTGCGGCAGAACACACTCAATCGCTTCGGCCCGGTGCGTGAGGTGAAGCGTGAACTGGTGTTCGAGGTCGCGTTCGACAGCGTCCACAGCTCCAAACGCCACAAAAGCGGCCTCGCGATGCGCTTCCCCCGCATCCACCGGATTCGCTGGGACAAGCCGGCGCATGAGGCTGACCTACTGGAAAGCCTGCGGGCGTTGATAAAGGACTGACGCAGGTCTAACTCCCCCACATTCCAACGGGAGAGACCAATGTCCTACGCCTCCGCCGCGCTTGCCACCTATGCCAACATGCTCGGCACGCTCGATCATCTCGTCAAAAAGGCGAGCGAACATGCCAAGGGCGAGGCACTGCTTCAGTCGCGGATGGCCGAGGATATGTTGCCGTTGCACACCCAGATCCGCTTCACCGTCGCACAGGTCAATGTCGCGCTCGACCGGCTTGGCAGCCTTGGCCTGACGCTCGACGAAAGCGAGATCACCAGCTTCGCCGATGCCCGCGCGCGGATCGCCGCGGCGCGTGAACTGGTGGCCGCGACCGATCCGGCCACCTGGCCCGCATCCGATGCGATGGTAGAGTTTGACGTCCCCAACGGCATGAGCTTTGCGATGCAGGCGCACGAATATTGCCGCGATTGGGCAACGCCGCAGTTCTATTTCCACCTGATGAGCGTCTATTCGATCTTGCGGATGGAGGGGCTGGCAATCGGCAAGGCCGATTACGTCGGCTACATGATGAAATATCTGCGCCAACCGGCGGCCTAACAGGCTTAGAGGATGCACCGCTACGATCCCGCGCGCCAGCGCCTCGCATTGGGCCTTGCCGGGCTGGCGGGGCTGGTGGATGCGACCGGGTTTGTGGTGGCGGGCGGGTATTTCACCAGCTTCATGTCGGGTAACACCACGCGGATGGGGGTGGAGCTGGTCGAGCGGCCCGCGCTGGCGCTGGCGCCGCTGGGGTTGATTGCGTGCTTTCTGGCAGGGGTGATCATCGGCGCGCTGACCGGGCGGCGCTTTGCCGGGCGGCACAAGCGGGTTCTGCTCGGACTGATCGCAGGCGTGCTGGGCACAGGCGCGGGGTTGCTCGCGGCAGGCTTTGCCATCCCGTTCCTCGCGCTGTCGGCTTTGGCAATGGGGCTCGCCAACAACGTCTTCGCGCGTGCGGGCGAGGTGACCGTGGGGGTGACCTACATGACCGGGGCGCTGGTGCGGTTCGGTCAGGGGATTGCGGCAAGGCTCGGCGGGCAGCCCATCCCGGCGACGCGCGGTTACGGACTGTTGTGGAGCGCGCTGGCGCTGGGCGCGGCGAGCGGCGGCGCGTTATGCCTGATCGCGCCCAAGCTGGCGGCGGGGGCGGCGTTCGGCTTTGCACTGCTGCTGTGGGCCTTTGCCTTGCAGGTCGAGCGAGCGCCCTCTCCCTAACCCTCCACCCGGAACAGTTTCTGCCGCGAAGTTGCGCCGCGCAACAAGGTAATGCGCGAAGGCGGCACGCCAAGCGCCTCGGCCAGCAGCGCAATCACCGCCTCGTTGGCGGCGCCCTTGTCTGCCGGAGCGCGCACCTTCACCTGCACCGCCCCATCCACCAGCGTGACCGATTGATCGCGCGCGCCGGGCGTAACCTTCACCGCCAAACGCCCTTCGGCATCGACCAGCGCGCGCAAACCCGCAGCATCAGGCAAATCCGGCTTGGGCCGTGCCATTTTTATCCAAGCGCCGCCGCCACCGCTTCCGCGTGATGCTTGGCATTTTCGGCATAGTGCATTGTGCCAATCCGCATCCCGGCAATCGCGGCATCATCCAGATCGCGCATTTTGCGGGCCGGACGCCCGCCCCACAGCTCGCGCGGCTCGATTACTTTGCGCTCCGTCAGCATCGCGCCTGCACCCAGCATCGCGTCAGACCCGATCACCGCCTTGTTCATCACAATCGCGCCAAGGCCAACGAACCCGCGATCGTGGATCGTGCAGCCGTGCACCACCGCCATGTGGCCGATCAACACATCATCGCCGATCACCAGCGGGCAGCCATCGGGATCGCCCGGGCGCGGCGGGTCGCAGTGGAGCACGCTGCCGTCCTGCACATTGGTCCGCTCACCAATGCGGATCGAAAACACATCGGCGCGCAGCACGCAATTGTACCAGATCGAAGACCCCGCCCCGATCACGACATCGCCGATGATCGTGCAGCCCGGCGCGATGAAGGCGGTGTCGTGGATCACCGGCGTTTTGCCGTGGATCGGGATGATGTTGACGCCGGCTCGGGCGGGGGATTGCTGCATGGTGGGGCCTCTTGATCGCGAAGTTACTCGAATAGCACGTTCCACCGGAACTGCGCCAAGGTCGAGGCATATTGATCGCTCCACACCGAATCGATCCGCGGGGCGAGTTCGCGCCACTGACCGGGGCCGGTCGCCTGCGCGATTCCGCTGAGCGTGGCGGCATCAGGGGTCAGCACCACCCATTTCGACACAGTCAGGCCACGCGAGCTGTCGGGATCGTCGACCCGCACCGTCGCCGTCATCCCCGCATCCTTCGCCAACGCGGCCAGCACCGGCTCGAGATCGATGAAGCGGTTGGAAATGTGGATCGCGATCGCACCCTTGTCGGTGATCGACCGGCGATAGGCCTGCAAGGCCTCGCGCGTCAGCAGGTGGAGCGGGATAGCGTCGGAAGAGAAGGCGTCGACTACCAGCACATCATACTGCGCTGCGGCTTCGGTCTCGAGCGCGAGGCGCGCGTCGCCGATCACGGTCTCGCTTGCGGGCGCGCAGTCGGACAGGAAGGTAAACTGCCCCTGCGTGGAGAAGGCGAGGATCGCCGGGTCAATCTCGTAGAAACGATAGGATTGCTGCGGCTCGCGGTAACAGGCGAGCGTGCCCGCGCCGAGGCCGACGATCCCAACCCGCGCCTGCGGGCCGAACACTGCGGACGCCTTGCTCAGCAGCAGACCTACGCCAGAGGTTCGGCCGTAATAGGCGGTCGGCTCGCGCCGGGTGGCCGGGTCGAGATATTGCCGCCCGTGCTGGGTGGTGCCGTGGGTCAGCTGTCGGATGCCATGCTCGGTCAGATCGCTGACGGTATAGACGCCAAAATAGCTGCGAACGCGCTCGCCGTTGGCATAGGCACGGCCATGTCCGACCGCGCCGATGCCCACCATCATCAGCGCGAACACCGCGAGGAAAGCGATGCGGTTGAACTTCAACGCCAGCGCCAGCACCGCCATCGCAAAGAAGATCGCAAAAGCGACCCCCATCGTGTCGGCGCCGACCGCGCGGAACAGGAACAGCGCGGCGACCATCGCCAGCACCAGACCCGCGGCGAGCATCGCCAACCGCTGGGTGCCATTGTTCGCCACACGCAACTGCCATTGGGCCAGCACTCCGACCGGAATCAGCGCTGCGGCGGCGAACACCAGCAGCGGATGCTCCCAGACCCAGTCGAACACCAGCGGTGCAATCAGCGCAGTGAACAGCCCGCCCAGCGCGCCGCCGGCCGACATAACCAGATAGAACAGTGTCAGGCGCGAAGGATCGGGGCGCAATTCGTACATCCGCGCGTGCAGCGTCACCGCCACCACAAACAGCAGCGCGACCGAAGCGATCAGCAGCCACGGGTTCTCGCCCGATTGCGACACCATCGCCATCCCGCCAGCGAGCAACACCACGACCGGCGCGGCGATGGTGATGTAGCGGGCAAGCGTGCGGTTCTCGGCAAAGGCGACGCTGAAGCTCAGCAGATAGATCCCGAGGGGAATCACCCACAGCAGCGGCATGGCGAAGATATCGGTCGTAAGGTGCGTGGTGGTCGAAAGCATCAGGCCCGAAGGCACCGCCGCCAGCGCCAGCCACAGCGTGATGCGCCGCCAGCCGATCGGCGCGGCACTGACAGGCGCGGCATCTGCGCTCGACACATCGGGCGACGCGCTTGTCCAGCGGGCGCGCACCACCAGCAATAAGAGCAGCAGCATCGCGCCGTAACCGAGGCTCCAGATCAGGCTCTGCGCGCCGAGCGGCAGCAGTGGCTCGATCAGCAAGGGATAGCTCAAGAGCCCGGCAAAGCTGCCGAGGTTCGAGGCGGCATAAAGCGGATAGGGATCACCCGCTTGGGGATCGGCCGCATACCAGCGCTGGATTAGCGGAGCCTGCGCCGAAATCAGGAAGAATACCGGGCCGACGGAAGCAAACAGCAATGCCGGAACCCAGAACACCTCCATACCAGGGCCGAAATCCGCAATATCGGTCAAAGCCAGCGGTAAGGTCAGCGCGGCAAGCGCAAGCAGCCCGATATGCAGCATCAGCTGCCGCCGCAGCGTCAGCCGCCCAATGAAATGGGCATAGGCATAGCCGCCCAGCAGCAACGCCTGATAGACCAGCATTGCGCTGTTCCAGACATTCGGCGTCCCCCCCAGCCGCGGCAACAGCAGCCGCGCCATCAGTGGCTGGACGAGGAACAGCAGAAAACTGCCAACCAGAATTGCCGCGACGAACAGCGGGCGGCGGGAGGATGTCATGTGCGGTCGGTCCATTGCTTGTGAGTGACCGCGTATACGATGTTATGGTTAAGATCCGGTCTCTGGCCGGGTCTCTCCAGCGAGTCAGGAAAATCGAGCTCGGGCCGCCGCACCATTCCGAGCTTTTCCATCAGCCGCCAGCTGCCGGTATTCTCCGCGACCGTTATGGCGATGATGTGCGGCGCGTGATGGACGCAGAAACCCCAGTCGATCACCGCGCGCATCGCCTCATAAGCATAGCCCATCCGCCACCGATCCTGACGCACCAGCCAGCCGATCTCGAAATCGTCAGGGTTGGGCGCGAGCGGGTGGGCGACCTTGCGCAGCCCGCAATGGGCGACGATTTCGCCCGTGGCGCGTTCCTCGGCCAGCATGAAGCCGTACCCAGCGGCGGCAAAGCTGGCGCGCGAGGCGGCGTGTTTGGCCGCGATAACGCTGCGCGGTTGCACTCCGCCCAGATGCTCCATCACCGCAGGGGTGTTGAGCAGCGTCATGTGGGAATCGAGATCATCCTCGCCAATCTGGCGCAGCACCAGCCGCGCGGTGGTCAGCACCGGAGCCGTCACGATGCCGCCTGCGAACGGGCCCGCCATTGGTCGTGGGTAATGGCATGGACGATGATCACCGGGTTTTCAGGGTCGAATTCGGCGTTGGCGAAATCGAGGTCTGCGCGCCGCTCCATCCCCAGCCGCAGCATCAGTCCCCAACTGCCAGTGTTGCCCTGCACCGTCAGCGCAATCACCTCATCCGCGCCAAGCCGATCAAATGCGAGTGCGAGCGAAGCGGCGGCGGCTTCTTTGGCATAGCCCTGCCCCCAGGCGTCCTCTCTGAGCCGCCAACCGATCTCCATCATCCCTTGCGGGCCGCCTGCCTGATTGGAACGCTTCAACCCGCAAAAGCCGAGCAGTGCGCCATCCGCCTTGCGCTCGACCGCCCAGAACGTGTGGCCGTGATCACGGTGGTAGCCAAGGATCCGATCCTGCGCCGCAGCGCGCTTGGCATCGTCAGCGACCCCGCCCAACCAGCGCATCACTGCCGGCGTATTGGTCGTCTGCCAGAACACCGGCCAATCATCATCGCGCCAATCGCGCAGGATCAACCGCGCGGTCTCAAACCGGAACTCCGTCCTGTGTTCAGGCACGGTGTCAGCCAGCCAGCAGGCGTGCGGCGAGCGGGGCGTGATAGGTCAGGATCCCGCTGGCCCCGGCCCGTTTGAAAGCGAGCAAGGTTTCGAGCACCAGCGCATTGCGATCGCCCGCGCCCGCTGCCGCCGCCGCCTCGATCATCGCGTATTCGCCGCTCACCTGATAGGCGAACACCGGCACGTCAAACTCGGCCTTCACCCGCGCAACGATGTCGAGATAGGGCAGGCCCGGTTTAACCATCACGCTATCCGCGCCCTCGGCAATGTCGAGCGCGACTTCGCGCAGCGCCTCATCGCCGTTGGCCGGGTCCATCTGGTAGGTTTTCTTGTCGCCTTTCAGCAGCCCACCGCTGCCCACCGCATCGCGGAACGGGCCGTAGAACGCGCTGGCATACTTTGCCGCATAGCTCATGATCTGCACGTTGGCGTGGCCGTGCATTTCGAGCGCGCGGCGGATCGCGTGGATGCGGCCGTCCATCATGTCGGATGGCGCGATGATATCCGCCCCAGCATTGGCCTGATTGACCGCCTGATCGACCAGCGCGGCGACCGTATCGTCGTTGACGACATAGCCCGCTTCATCAACCAGCCCGTCCTGCCCGTGGGAGGTATAGGGGTCGAGCGCGACGTCGGTCAGCACGCCGATGCTGGCGCCGCAGGCGGCTTTGATCGCGCGGATCGCCTGGCACATCAGGTTGTCGGGATTATGCGCCTCGCCCCCATCATCGCTGCGCAATTCGCGCGGGGTGTTGGGGAACAGCGCGACCACCGGGATGCCGAGCGCGACCGCTTCCTTGGCGCGCGCCACGATCCCATCGACCGACCAGCGCGACACGCCGGGCAGACTGGCGATCGGCTCCTCCACCCCCGTTCCGGACGTGACGAACAGCGGCCAGATCAGGTCTGCCGGGGTGAGGATGGTTTCGCGGTGGAGCGCGCGGCTCCATGCAGTAGCGCGGGTGCGGCGCAGGCGGGTGTTGGGATAGCTTCCGGTCATGAGCCCGGATTTGGCGCAATCCGCGCCGCGCGACAAGTCGCTCGTTACAGCGAGCCGGTGAGCCCGCCCCGGCGCGTCGATTGAGCGGCAATATCGACCTTCTCGATCTCGCGCACCGGCTCCTTGATCTCAGTGGGCAGCGGTTCGAGGTCTTTCAGCGCCGCGCCGACTTCGATTTCCTTCAATCGGATCAGTTGGCGGCGGAAATCGATCAACTCGGTGCCGCCCAGTTCTGCGCGGTTGACGAACTGGACGCTGGCCGGGTTGATCGCTCGCCCGCCGCGGTACATTTCGTAATGGAGATGCGGGCCGGTCGACAGGCCGGATGATCCGACATAGCCGATCACCTGCCCGCGCCGCACGGTCATGCCAGCACCAACTGCCATCCGGCTCATGTGGCAATAACGGGTGGATAGCCCGCCGCCATGTTCCAGTCGCACCGCGATACCGCAACCGCCCGCACGGCCCGCTGCGCTGACCCGTCCATCGCTGACCGCGACAATCGCGGTGCCATAACGCGCCTTGAAATCCATGCCCGCGTGCATCCGGGTATAGCCGAGGATCGGGTGTCGCCGCATCCCGAAGGACGACGAAACCCCGCCGGGCACTGGCGCCAAGAGGCCACGACGCTGCTCGCCCACGCCCGATGCTTCGAAAAACCGTCCGTCGCTGCCCCAGCGCATCAGCTGCGTGCGTGGCCGCCCGGCACGGTCGACCCCGGCATACATCAGCTGCCCGGCCTGCCGTTCGCCCGTGGCGGCGCGGCGATAGCCGATGATGATGTCGAATTCGTCGGACGAGCGAACTTCGCGGTCCATGTCGATCTGCGCGTCGATCGCCTTGAGATATTCTTGCACCGCGCTGGCCGGGACGCCCGCCTGCCGCATTGACCGATACAGGCTCGATCCGACCGGGCCGCGCACCCGCAGAGGGGTGTCGTCAACGCGGATGATGTTGCGCTTGAGCGCCAGCGGGCCGCTCGGGATCACCGGAGTGCCTTCGGTCGAAATCTCGCCCACGCCGGGCCGGGTCAGTTCCAGCTCCAGATCAAACCGCGCGCGGAACGCAAGGCTATCGAGCGGGCGCGGCTGTCCGGGTGCGGGGCGGCGGCCGAGCAGCACGTCCATCTGCGTGCCCGAAGCAATATCGCCCACGGGCAGCGCGCCGCTGACCAAGGCGGCGGCGCGATCAATATCGCCCGCCGAAACCCCGGCGCGGCGCAGCATCGAGACAAAGCTATCCCCCGGCGCCAGCGTCACCACCATCTGGATCTGCGGACGTTCGGGCGCACTTTTCAGCGGGATCACCGCCTGCGTCGGGCCCATCCGGCGGCCGGAATCGCCGCCCAGCGCCAGCGGCAGGATCATCTGGCTGCGCAGTTCGGAGGTCACATCCTCGCCCTGCGGCATCGCCGGGCGTGCTTCCAAGGGGGTGAGGTCGGGCCAGAACGCCAGTGCCACCGCGCCCAGCCCCAGCATCGTGCCCAGCCCGCGGAACCAGCGGCGGCTGCCAATCGCCTCGGCCAGATCGGGGGCGAGATCGACCCCGTCAAACCAACGCGAGGCGCCAAGACGCCATTCATCGTAGCGTTCGGACAGGCCGTTGACCCGGGTGATCACTTTGCGCTTGGCCTTCTGGGCCTTGGTCGGCGGGGCGAGCGACTTGCCCTTGCGCAGCATCGGCAGCAATTCGCGCGCAGTTTGGGCGTCAACCGGGCTGTGGTCTGATGGCAGGGTCAGCGCGCGCAGATCCGCATCGGAGCCGTCTTCCGGCTCCAGCGGATTTATCAGATTGCGTGCATGATCCAACATTTCTGCCCCGATAGCGGCACCCGAACGGGGCGAGCCTGGCGATGCCTGTGTCGCCCCATGTCGCATTTTTCTGCCAGAACAAAGTAAATGTGGCGTTAACCAGCGGCCAGCCGTCTCGCGAATGCGGTAGGGCGAAGTGCATAGCCTACAATCCCCGGCCCACCACTGTCCGCGCCCTTGCCCCCCTGCCCAACCCCTGACACAAGCAGCCTTATTGTGAGCGTCCCCCCACACGCCCGTTTATCCGCCCTGCGCGACAATTCATCGCGCGATGACCAGCGTGTGCGCGCGGTGCTTGGCCCCACCAACACCGGCAAGACCCACCTCGCCATCGAACGGATGTGCGGCCATTCCAGCGGCATGATGGGTTTCCCGCTCCGCCTGCTGGCGCGCGAGGTTTACGACCGGGTGCGCGCAATCAAGGGCGATAAACAGGTCGCGCTGATCACCGGCGAAGAACGGATCGAACCGCCGGACGCGCGCTATTTCCTCTGCACCGCCGAAGCCATGCCGCGCACCGTGGGCGAACACGCCTTTGTCGCCATCGATGAAGCGCAATTGGGCGCCGATCCCGAACGCGGGCACATTTTCACCGACCGGCTGCTGCACGCGCGTGGGCGGGAAGAGACGATGATCCTCGGCTCGGCTATCCTCGAACCGATGGTCAGGGCGCTGATCCCCAAGGCCGAGATTACCACGCGCCCACGCTTCTCCACCCTGTCGCACGCCGGAATCTGCAAGCTATCACGCCTGCCCAAACGGAGCGCCGTGGTCGCCTTCTCGGTTGAGCAGGTTTACGCGATGGCTGAGGCTTTGCGGCGCTTTCGCGGCGGCGCAGCTGTGGTGATGGGGGGGCTCTCGCCCGAAACCCGCAACAAACAGGTCGAATTGTTCCAATCGGGCGAGGTTGATTACATCGTCGCCACCGATGCGATTGGCATGGGGCTGAACCTCGATCTGGATCACGTCGCTTTCGCCGCGCTGTCGAAGTTCGACGGGCGGCGCAAACGGCGGCTCACCTCTTCGGAAATGGCGCAAATCGCCGGGCGCGCCGGGCGGCATCAGCGCGATGGCACCTTTGGCACGCTGTCGGGCATGAGCGCCGTGCAGCAGGGTGAACCGCTCGAATTCACCGATGAAGAAGTCTACGCGATCGAAGAACACAAGTTCGCGCCGCTGACGCATCTGTATTGGCGTGAGGCCGATCCCCGGTTCGATACGCTGCCGACGTTGATCGCCGATCTCGAATCGCGCCCCAACCACGCGGTGCTGCGCGGCGCGCCCGAAGCGATTGATCTGGCCGTGCTCAAACGCCTCGCCGAAGACCCCGTGGCCCAAGGCGTGCGCGGGGCAGGTGCCGTGCGGCGGTTTTGGGAGGCGTGTTCGCTCCCCGATTTTCGCAGCATCGGGGTGGAACAGCACGCGCGTTTTGTCGCGCGGCTGTGGCAGGACTTGGGCCAGGGGTATCTCGGCGCAGATTTCGTCGCCGCGCGCATCGCCGAGCTTGACCGGATGCAGGGCGACATCGACACGCTGCAAGGGCGGATCGCAGCGATTCGCAGCTGGGCTTACATTTGCCAGCGGCCCGATTGGGTGCTGGCACGCGACGAAATGGCTGCGCGGGCGCGCGCGGTTGAGGCGAAGCTTTCGGATGCGCTACACGCGCGGCTAACCGAACGCTTCGTCAACCGGAGGACGACACTTTTGATGAAATCGCTGGGGCAGGACGCAAGCGCCTTGCCAGTCACCCTTGAACCCGATGGCCACCTGACCGTGGAGGGGGAGACGATTGGCAGGCTCGAAGGATTCCGCTTCCAGGTCGATCCTTCGGCCGGGGTGGCAGATCGGCGGATGCTGCTCGCGGCGGGCGAGAAGGCTTTGCCCGCGCTGCTGGCGAGCCGCGCCGAATGGCTGCTGACGCAGGGGCTGGGCGAATTGACGATTTCCGGCGGCGCAATCCGCTGGCAAAATCGCGCACTGGCGGACATCTCCTTTCCGGGGCACGCAGGGGCGGGCAATTTCGGCACGCCGCGCCTCACCATGACGCGCGATCTGGCGCTGTTGACCGAAGCATCACGCGCCAGCCTTGAGGCGGGCCTTTCCACGTGGCTCGAAAAGCAGCTCGAACCGCTGGAGCCGTTGCGCAAATTGGCCGAGGCCGCGCGCGATCCCGCCGCCGGGTCGCAGGCGCGTGCGCTGTTGATTACCTTGATCGAAGCGCGCGGGGTGATCAGCCGCGAAGAGGCGGGGCTCGAACATCTGCCGAAGGAAATGCGCCCCTATCTGCGCAAGCTGGGCGTGACCTTCGGTGCGCTCGATATTTTTGCCGCACCGCTGCTCAAACCCGCACCGCGCCGCTTGCTGCACGCGCTCGGCCTCGATCTGCGCCCACTGAACGAGGCGATGCTGCCGGTGCTGGCCGAGGGTGCCTGGGTCAAGGGGCGACTGCCCGCCGGCTATCGCCTGGCAGGCACGCAAGCGATCCGGGTTGATCTAGCCGAGAAAATCCTGCGCACCGCCTTTGAAGCGCGCGCGGTAGCGACCGCGAAGCATCCCAAGGCGCGCAATATGTCGTTCCGGCTCGACCTGGCGCTCAGCGTGTCGATCGGGCTGGAGGCGGAAAACGCCCGCCGCTTGCTCGGCAGCGCAGGGTTCCGCTGTGACCGCGCCCGCGCCTTGCCCGAAGGCGCCTTCGGGCCGCCCGCGCCCGACCGCTGGCACTGGCGCCCGCGCCGCCCCGGAGATGATCGGCGTGAGCGTGAGGAAACGCGGCCCCATCGCAACGATGCTCGCAAAGAATCCGGCCAGCCGCGCGAAAACGGCAAAGCGGCAAGGGGCAAGCCCGCCAAGGGTCGGCCCGATAGCGCCAGACCCGCTCGTGATGCCGCCCAGCGTCCCCCCAGACCTGCCCAAACCTCGGCCCAAACCCTGGCCCAAACCCCGGGCAGACCCGCGCCAAAGCCCTTGGGTGATACCGGCCCGGCTCGCGCTGGCGGTGCGTTCGACAAGCTGGCGGACCTGCTCAAGGGATGAAGGCAAGCGGAGAGACAGCGCCAGCGAAGGGGTCGATCCGCATCGACCGGCTGTTGGTGTATCTCCGCTTTGCCCGCACACGGTCTGCCGCGCAGGCGATGATCGAAGCTCACGCTTTGCGTTGTAACAGAAAACATGTGCTGCGCGGGGCCGAACTGGCGCGTATCGGTGATGTGCTGACCGTCGCTGCGGGTGACAAGGTGCGGGTGATCGAACTCACCATCCTACCCGACCGTCGTGGCTCACCGATGCAAGCGCGTTCGCATTATCGTGAGGTTGACGCTGCCGAACTTGACCGTAAAGGGCAAAACACCATAGCAGCGTCGCATCTCACCACGGGCAATCTGCCCGACGCTTCCGAAGATTGATTTTGAAAGACCCGCAATGACTTACGTCGTCACCGAAGACTGCATCAAGTGCAAGTACACCGACTGTGTGGAAGTGTGCCCGGTCGATTGCTTCTATGAAGGCGAGAATATGCTGGTGATCAATCCCAGCGAATGCATCGATTGCGGCGTGTGCGAACCTGAATGCCCGGCCGAAGCGATCCTGCCCGATACCGAAGACGGCTTGGAAAAGTGGCTGGAGCTGAACACCCAGTTTTCGGCGCAGTGGCCCAACATCACCAGCCAGAAAGCGCCGCCCGAAGATGCCGACGCGCACAAGGGCGAAAAGGGCAAGTTCGAGCTGTATTTCAGCGCGGAGCCCGGCGAAGGCGACTGATTTCGCCCGCAAAGCTGTGCATTCGCAGACACGCGGGTGCCTATGCAATCACCGACTCGCAATTTTGTTGCGGACGTGCTATATAATGCAGGCACCGCGCAGGGCTGAGGCCCGCGCAGGCAAAACCAGGAAGGTCCGACACCAGCAACCCCCTAACCGGATGATCCGCTTCCGGCGCTTTGCCTCATTCTGAGGCGGGTCGCGCCGCCGGAAAGATTCTCTGCTCTCTCGCTGGAAGTCAGGCCCACAGAAAGGGACGTGCATGGCAAGCACTGCAAACGCATTCACTGTCGGCGATTACGTTGTCTACCCCAAGCATGGCGTTGGCCGTGTGATTGAGCTGCAGAGCGAGGAAATCGCCGGTATGCAGCTGGAACTCTACGTCCTCCGGTTCGAAAAAGAGCGCATGACGCTCCGGGTACCAGTTGGCAAGGTCGAAGCGATCGGGATGCGCAAGCTTTCGTCCGACAAGACTTTGAAGCAGGCGATGGAAACCCTGAAGGGCAAGCCCAAGGTCAAACGCACCATGTGGTCGCGCCGCGCGCAGGAATACGAAGCGAAGATCAACTCGGGCGACCTCGTGTCGATTGCCGAAGTGACCCGCGATCTGTTCCGTCCGGAAGATCAGCCCGAACAATCCTATTCGGAACGCCAGATCTTCGAAGCGGCCTCCAGCCGCCTCGCCCGCGAATTGGCGGCGATGGAAGAAACCGATGAACCGGCCGCGCTGAACAAGATTCTCGACGTGCTGCGCGAACACGCACCGCAATATTACGACACCGCCGAAGAAGGCTGAGGCTTTCTCAGCCTGTCGCGAACATCAAGGGCTGCCCCCGCCGGGGCGGCCCTTTTTGTTTGTGCCTGATGGTGCGGGCTTGTGCGTTCCTTGCGGGTGTATTATATCGGCAACACGCTAAAAGCCCCGTCGGGAGAGAGACGCATGACCCACCCCACCCTTCACCGCCTCACCCCGTTCGCTGCCGCGGCGCTGCTTGTCCCGCTGGCCGGGTGCGACAGTTCGATGGAAATCAACGGCGAAAAGGGTGTGCCGCTTGCCGAAGTCGAGCTTGCCGGTACGCCGCCGACCGAAGTGGTGCTGGCATCGGGCGACAAGGTCATCGTCACCGACGGCACCACCTTCACGATCACAGTCGAAGGCAGCGACACCGACAGCCTCCGCTTCGTGCGCGATGAACGCACCATCGGCATCACCCGTGAAGACGGCTGGAGCGGCAAGCAAACCGCCACCATCCGCATCACCATGCCCCCGCCCAGCGAGTTGGTGATTGCAGGCGCCGGCACCATCGAAGCGCAGTCGCTCGCCAGCCAAGCGGAAGTCTCGATTGGCGGCGCGGGCACAGTCACCTTCGGCAAAGCGGCAGCTGAAAAGCTCGGCATCAATATCGGCGGCAGCGGCACGGTGCGCGGCGCGGGCACGGCCAAGGTGCTGGAAGTGAACATCGGCGGGAACGGCGATGTCGAACTGGGCGGTCTGAAGGCTGACACCGCTGAAGTCTCGATCGGCGGGAACGGCGATGTCGAATTCGCTTCGGATGGCGCGGTGGTAGCGAACATTGCCGGATCGGGCGACATCAACGTCACTGGCAATGCCAAATGCACCGTCAACGCCTTCGGCTCAGGCACACTGACCTGCACGCCGACCGGTTCGGGCGCTACGGCAGCGATCCCGGCAGCGGCGGCATCACCAGCAGATGCCGGCGTGCCGATTGCGCCCAAGGCTCCAACCGCCCCAATCGCGGCCAAACCCGCAGAATAGCATTTGCATTCGGGCAAGGCGTGGGTGACATTATGCACCCATGCGCACCCCCGCTCTCCTTGGCCTGACCCTCGCTGCCCTTGCCTTGCAAGGCTGCTTGGCGCGTGCGGCGGTGGATGTGGTGACGTTGCCGGTGCGGGTGGTGAGCAAGGGGGTGGATGTTGCCACCACCAGCCAATCCGAAGCCGATGAGAACCGCGGCCGCGAGATTCGCAAGCGCGAAGAGCGACTGGGTGAGCTGGAACGCGACTTCGACAAGCAGGCTGAACGCTGCGCCGACGGTGATGATGAAGCGTGCGAGAAAGCCCAGGCGATCCGGGCTGAAATGAAAGCGATTCTGCCGGGAATTCCGGTCGAGCCGGAGGACGACTAAGCCGATTCTTCGTTGTGGCATCGCTTAATGCTGAAAACCGGTTCCCACTTTTCAGCGCGATGCTCTAGGCCGCCGCCCGGCGCAACCGGTCGTTGATGGCGCAGCCCACACCATCATCAGGCACCGGGGCAACCGCGATGCGCGGCTGTGGGGCAAGCGCGGCTTCGTGCAGGCAGGCGTAGAGCCGCGCGGCGGCCTCGTTCACATCGCCGATTGCTGATAGGGTGCAATCGCCGCTCCACGCGCCGAACCCGATCCAGAATTCGTCTGGCTCAGCCGATACCGCGCCCAGCCGCACAGGCTTGCCCGGCGCGTAATGGCTGGCCATCTGACCCGGAGCTTCGATCGATGCGCCACCTGCCAGCGCCCTTGGTGCAATCTGCAACGGCCCGGGTCGCAATTCTTCAAGCGAACCGTCCGCGCGCACCGCGACGATGGTGGATTCCACCCCCGCTACGCACGCCCCGCCATCGAGCACCATCGCGATCCGGCCTTCCAGCGACGCGAGCACGTGCGCGGGTGTGGTCGGGCTGATGAAGCCAGAGCGATTGGCAGACGGCGCGGCGAGCGGGAAGTCCACCGCCTCCAACAAGGCCCGCATCACCGGGTGCGCGGGCGCACGCAGGGCGATGGTCGGCAGGCCTGCGCTCACGGCATCCGCCAGGCCCGCATCCGCGCGGCGCGGCACCACCAGCGTCAGCGGGCCGGGCCAATGCGCTTCGGCCAATGCGCGCGCGGTGGGGGAGAATACGCCATACCGTTCGGCCTGCTCCAGCCCGCTGACATGCACGATCAGCGGATTGAAATCGGGCCGGCCTTTCGCGGCGTAAATCCGCGCCACCGCCTCCGCCGAATCCGCCCGCGCGGCGAGGCCGTAAACCGTCTCGGTCGGCACCGCCACCAGCCCGCCCGATTCGAGGATGCGCGCCGCTTTCGCGATCCCTCCGGCATCCGCCAGCACCACTTCCGTAACGTCCTTGCCGCTCATGCTCCGGCGCTATATTCAAACCCCCGCCCTGCCAAGTGCGCAGCCGTTTTCCCACCCGAAGGACGCCCCCGAAGTGACCCCCTATAGCCCGCCGACCGCCGACCAATTGCTCGCCATCCGCGTCAATGCCGGGATTGAGGAGCTCGCCCAAACCGAACGCTTCGCCCATGCCGAAGCCGATCTGATCGAAGCCATCGTCGAAGGCGTCGGGCAGTTCGCTGCCGGGGAATTCGCGCCCTTGAACCGCATCGGCGATACCGAAGGCGCGCGGCTGGAAAACGGCGTGGTGCGCCTGCCGGACGGGTTCAAAGCGGCGTACGATGCCTATGTCGAACAGGGCTGGAACGCGATTGCCTCCCCGCTCGCGCATGGCGGTCAGGGCCTGCCGTTTACGCTGTCTTGCAACGTGCTCGAAAACCTCGGCGCGGCGAACATGGCGTTCAATCTGCTGCCGATGCTGTCAGTCGGCGCGATTGAGGCGCTGGAGCATCATGGGAGCAAGGATCAGCAGGCGAAATACCTCCCCAATCTGGTCAGCGGCAAATGGTCGGGCACGATGAACCTGACCGAGCCTGCTGCGGGCAGCGATGTTGGCGCGCTGCGTTCGACTGCCGTGCCGGTCACGGACGGCCCGCATGCGGGCAAGTATCGGATCACCGGGCAGAAAATCTACATCACCTGGGGCGAACACGACCTGTCGGATAACATCATCCACCTCGTGCTCGCGCGCCTGCCTGATGCGCCTGAGGGCACGCGCGGGATCTCGTTGTTTCTGGTGCCCAAGTATCATGTGAACGACGATGGTTCGCTGGGGGCACGCAACGATCTCAAATGCGTCAGCCTGGAACACAAGCTCGGCATCAATGCCTCGCCCACCTGCGTGATGAGCTACGGCGACAATGGTGACTGCATCGGCGAGCTGGTGGGCCACGAAAACAAGGGCCTCGCTGCGATGTTCACGATGATGAACAACGCGCGGATCAATGTCGGCAATCAGGGCAACCAGATCGCCGAACGCGCGACTCAGCAGGCGATGGCCTATGCGCGCGACCGAGTGCAATCGGCGCGCGCCGGGTCGCCCGACAAATCGTCGGTGGCGATTATCGAACACCCGGATGTGCGCCGGATGCTGCTGCGGATGAAGGCTTTGACCGAAGGCTGCCGCGCGCTGCTTTATTACTGCGCAGGGCAGGTCGATCGCGGCAATCTGGGCGACGAAGCGGCCAAGAACCGCGCCGATATTATCGTGCCGCTGCTAAAAGCGTGGGGCACCGATATCGGGGTGGAGGTCGCAGGGCTCGGCATCCAGATCCACGGCGGGATGGGCTTTGTCGAGGAAACCGGCGCGGCCCAGCATTGGCGCGATTCGCGCATTGCGCCGATTTACGAAGGCACCAACGGCATTCAGGCGGCCGATCTTGTGACCCGCAAGCTGGGGATCGAGGGCGGCGAGGCGATGATCGCGCTGTTCGATACCATCGCCCGCGAAGCTGCTGGGGAGCCAACGCTGGCCCACCTCGCGCAGGATTGCGCCGCCATCGCCCGCTGGATGCGCGACGAGGCAAGCCTTGATGATCGCCTCGCGGGCAGCGTGCCGTTCTGCACGATGGCAGCGGTTGCGGTGGCTGGGTGGCAGCTGATGAAGCAGGCCGCAGCGGTGGCCGCAGGGGCAGCGCCCTCGCTCAGCGCGACCAAGCCGGTGACGGTGCGGTTCTTCCTTGATCGGATCGTGCCTGAGGCCGCTGGGCTGAAAGCGGGCGCGATTGCCGGGGCTGATCTGCTCTATGCGCTTCCCGCCGAAGCGCTGGCAGGCTGACGTGAACAGCGGGGGCGACACGTGGGAGCGCATCGCCGCGGCGCTCGAACGGCTCGCGCCCGCGCCGCATCCGCCAACTGATTGGCGATCCGCACCCGCCTATGTGTGGGAGGGGACGCGGGCCCGCGCGGTCGCGACGCTCGACGCGCTCCCGCTGGCGCAGCTCCACGGGATCGAGGCGCAAAAAGTCGCGCTGCGCAACAATTGCGCGCGGCTCGCCAGCGGTGCCGCGGCGCATGATGTGCTGTTGTGGGGCGCGCGCGGGATGGGCAAATCGGCGCTGGTGCGCGCGGCTGTCGCCGATGTGCAGGCGGAAATGCCCGGCGCGATGGCACTGGTGCAGCTCGCACCCGGCAGCTTATCGACCTTCCCCGCGCTAATCGACGAACTGGCGCAGCAACCCCGCGCCTTCCTGCTGTTTATCGATGATCTGGGCTTTGGCGCTGATGGGCGGGCCGAGATGCTCGCCCTACGAAGCCTGCTCGACGGCGGCGTTGCTCCGCGCCCAGCCCACATCTGCATCGCCGTGACCGCAAACCGCCGATCGATTGTCGAGCGCGAGGACACCAGCGGCGCCATGCACGAACGTGATGAGCGCGACGATGCGCTGGCACTGGCCGACAGGTTCGGCCTTACGCTGGGGTTCCACCCGGCGGACAAGGACACCTACCTTGCGATCCTCAGAGGCTACACTGCGCCGCTCGGCCTCAACTTTGACACCGAGGAAGCGATGACCTTTGCCATCCAGCGCGGCAACCGATCAGGCCGCACCGCGCGGCAATTCGCCACCGAGTTGGCGGGCCGGGCCGGCCTCAGGCTCTAGTTCGTTTTCTGTCCTGCCTGTTTGCGCAGGAAATCTTCCTGAAACGCGGCGCGCGGGTCTGTCAGTTCGCGCGCAGGCAAACGTTCACCCTGTAGCCGCGCAATTGCAGCCGCAGGCGCGGCATCGGGGGCGCGCACGCGCCAGATGATCCCGGCGGTATCATCCGACACCAGCAGCGACCCATCGCCCGCCCATTCCACCCATGTCGGCCGCCCGCGCGTGGTGCCATCATCCTTGAGAAACCCGGTCAGCACCGGCTTTGGCTTGCCCACCGGATTGCCGAGCGCATCAAAAGCCACATAGACCACGTCATACCCCGAAGCCGGTTTGCGGTTCCACGATCCGTGCCGCGCGATAAAGGCGCCGCTGGCAAAATCCTTGCCCATTACGTTGCCTTCTTTCGAAAACACCATCCCCAGCGCAGCCACGTGCGGGCCGAGCGCGAATTCAGGCTTGCGGACATAGCTATCGAGGAAACGCGGCATCGGAGCCTCAACCCGGCGGTCGCGGTTGTCTTTGTAATAGATCCACGGCCAGCCATATTGAGCGCCAACCGGCACATTGGTGAGGTAATCGGGCACCAGATCTGACCCGAGCATGTCGCGTTCGTTCACGGTAGTCCACAATTCGCCCGACCACGGGCTGAAATCGAGCCCATTGGGATTGCGCAAACCCGAGGCGAAGGGGCGCTGGCGGCCTTTGGCGAGATCATATTCCCAGATCATCGCGCGGCCTTCTTCGACCTTCATGCCGGATTCGCCGATATTGCTGACCGATCCGACCGCGACGTAAAGGTTCTGGCCATCGGGCGCGATTTCGACGTTGCGCATCCAGTGGCCGCCCCCGCCGGGCAGATCCATCAGTTTGCGCGGGGTGCCGGTCACGGCATCGCTGCCCAATTCATAGGGGAATGCGAGCAGGGCATTGTGGTTGGCAACATAGAGCGTGCCATCCTTCCAGCTCAGGCCGGAAGGCGAATCGAGGCCTTCGGACAGGATCACCTTGCGCGTTTCCGCCGTGCCATTGCCGTCGGCATCGCGCAGCAGCACGATCTGATTGGGCGATTCGCCCGCCGATCCGGCTTTGGCGAACAGGATGCCTTCGATCCAACCCTGGATCGTCGCCATGATCCCGCCGCCCTTGTCCTGCTTGGCCGGCGCGCGGGTGAGCGACACCAGCACATCGCCATTGGGCAACGCATAGAGCGTGCGCGGATGCTCCAGCCCTTCGGCAAAGCGCACCACTTCCAGCCCCTTGGCGGGGGTGGGCGCTTCTTCCTTGGCCCAGCCCACTGGCTCGGCGATTTGCACCGTGGGGAAGGATTGCGGATCGCCTTCCTGCAACACGGGTTCGGTGCCAGCGACCTCCTCCACCGACAGGTCAGCGGTGTCGCCCCGGCTGAGGAACCAGAATGCCACCCCGGCGAGCACAAGAATGATCCCGAGGGCGATTGCGATTTTGCGAAGAATGGCCATGTGAGCGTGGATAGAGCCGAGCCGCGCACCCGGCAACAGGCAACCTTTGGTGGAAACCGGCGAAAGGCCCCTTCCGATGTATGATTTCAAGCCTGACGCGGGGGCCGATGCGGCCGAACTCTACCGCGAATTGCTGGGCGCGGCTGACGCGTTGACCGCGGATGAGCCCGATGCGGTCGCCAACATGGCCAATGTTGCGGCGTTGCTATGGGAATTTCTGCCCGATCTGAACTGGGCCGGGTTTTACAGGGTGGCTCCAAGTAAGCTTAGCCCCGCGCCAGAGCTGGTCTTGGGCCCGTTCGTTGGCCGCCCGGCCTGCATTCGCATCCCGTTTGGCACCGGCGTATGCGGCGCAGCGGCAGCGAGCGGGGCGACGCAGCTGGTGGAGGATGTTCACGCCTTCCCCGGCCACATTGCCTGCGATGCGGCAAGCCAATCGGAACTGGTGGTGCCCGTGCTGCGCAATGGCGCGGTGATCGCCGTGATCGATCTCGACAGCCCTTCGCCTGCGCGGTTTGCCGAAGCCGATGCAGCGGGGATCGAAGCGCTGGCGGCGCTGCTTTCCACCCGGATTTGAGCGGTTTCCGGCCCGAAACGGGGCCCAATCGGCCCGAAACGGGACAGGGCCCACAGCACCGCTTGGGCGCGGCATCGCGGCTGTGTTAACCCTTTGGTAACCATCCGCCGTTGGGCGGTTTCAAGGGGATTGATTCATGCGCCTGCCGCTCCGCACCGCTCTTCGTTTCGGCGTGATACTGCCCGCTCTTGCGCTGCCCGCCTTGGCAACCGCGCAAAATTACGAGGATCTTCCGCCGCTTAGCCCGCTGGGCGAAGCCGAAGTGCGCAGCCTGCCGCCGGAATATCGCACCGCTCCAGTTGTCAGCCAGACCAGCGAAACCACTGTGGGCGTCGACGGAGTGGAGACGATCACCCGCACCCGCCGGATCGAATTGCCCCGCCCGGTGCCTGCTGCGCCCGCAGCGCCAAACTATGCGCCGCGAGCTTATCCGCATCAGGGCTATGCCCCGGTCGCGTACTCTCCCGCCCCGGTGGTGTTTGAACGTGACCAATGGCTCGCCGAGTGTGAGCGCCGCACCGCGGGTCAGGGTGACGAAGATACCGGCAAAATCATCGGCGGCTTGCTGGGAGCGATCGCTGGCGGCGTTGCGGGTTACGAAATTGCCGGAGTCGGTGACCGGGTGCTCGGCTC
>LNFM01008076.1_pt1 | contig 35162 bp, 30 predicted proteins | sample 596031 | NCBI WGS metagenome assembly LNFM01 (sample SAMN04254537, study PRJNA301005) | activated carbon metagenome | isolation source: dual media filters at the Ann Arbor, Michigan drinking water treatment plant | place: USA: Ann Arbor
GCATCCAGGCCGACATCGGCGGCACCGGCTTCCCGATGGTCATCCGCCCCAGCTTCACGATGGGCGGCACCGGCGGCGGCATCGCCTACAACCCGGAAGAATTCGAAGAGATCTGCAAGCGCGGGCTGGACCTGTCGCCCACCAAGGAACTGCTGATCGAGGAAAGTCTGATCGGCTGGAAAGAATTCGAGATGGAAGTCGTGCGCGACCGCGCCGACAACTGCATCATCGTGTGCAGCATCGAGAACCTCGACCCGATGGGCATCCACACCGGCGACAGCATCACGGTGGCCCCGGCGCAGACGCTCACCGACAAGGAATACCAGGTGATGCGCAACGCCAGCATCGCCATCCTGCGCGAGATCGGTGTCGACACCGGTGGCTCCAACGTGCAGTTCTCGGTGAACCCCGTCAACGGCCGGCTGATCGTGATCGAGATGAACCCGCGGGTGTCGCGCTCGTCGGCACTGGCCTCCAAGGCCACGGGTTTCCCGATCGCCAAGGTGGCGGCCAAGCTGGCCGTGGGCTACACGCTGGACGAGCTGCGCAACGACATCACCGGCGGCGCCACGCCGGCGAGCTTCGAGCCCAGCATCGACTACGTGGTCACGAAGATCCCGCGCTTCGCGTTCGAGAAGTTCCCTGCGGCCGACCCCCACCTCACGACGCAGATGAAGAGCGTCGGCGAGGTCATGGCCATGGGCCGCACCTTCCAGGAGAGCTTCCAGAAGGCGCTGCGCGGGCTGGAGACCGGCATCGACGGCCTGAGCGAGCGCAGCACCGACCGCGACGAGATCATCGACGAGATCGGCAACGCCGGCCCCGAGCGCATCCTGTACGTGGGCGACGCGTTCCGCATCGGCATGACGCTCGAGGAGATCTTCGAAGAGACCGCCATCGACCCGTGGTTCCTGGCGCAGATCGAGCAGCTGATCGTCACCGAAAAGCAGGTCGCCGCGCGTGAGCTGGCGGACCTGTCGGAGGCCGAGCTGCGCTACGTGAAGAAGAAGGGCTTCTCGGACCGCCGCCTGGCCAAGCTGCTGCGCACCAACCAGCATGCCGTGCGCGAACGCCGCCACGCGCTGAACGTGCGCCCGGTCTACAAACGGGTGGACACCTGCGCGGCCGAGTTCGCCACGCAGACGGCCTACATGTACAGCACCTACGACGAAGAGTGCGAGTCCGAGCCCAGCAATCGCAAGAAGATCATGGTGCTGGGCGGCGGGCCCAACCGCATCGGCCAGGGCATCGAGTTCGACTACTGCTGCGTGCACGCCGCACTGGCGATGCGCGAGGACGGGTACGAGACCATCATGGTCAACTGCAACCCCGAGACCGTGTCGACCGACTACGACACCTCCGACCGCCTGTATTTCGAGCCGGTGACGCTGGAAGACGTGCTGGAGATCGTGGCCAAGGAAAGGCCGCTGGGCGTGATCGTGCAGTACGGCGGCCAGACGCCACTGAAGCTGGCGCTGGACCTGGAGCGTGCCGGCGTGCCCATCATCGGCACCAGCCCCGACAGCATCGACATCGCCGAGGACCGCGAGCGTTTCCAGCAGCTGCTGCACACGCTGGGCCTCAAGCAGCCGCCCAACCGCACGGCGCGCACCGAAGAGCAGGCGCTGGCGCTGGCGCAGGAGATCGGCTACCCGCTGGTGGTGCGCCCGAGCTACGTGCTGGGCGGCCGCGCGATGGAGATCGTGCACGGCGACAAGGACCTCAACCGCTACATGCGCGAGGCGGTGCAGGTGAGCGAGAAGTCGCCCGTGCTGCTGGACCGCTTTCTGGACGACGCGATCGAGGTCGACGTCGACTGCATCGCCGACGCCACCGGCGCGGTGATGATCGGCGGCATCATGGAACACGTGGAAGCCGCCGGCATCCACAGCGGCGACTCCGCCTGCTCGCTGCCGCCGTACTCGCTGAGCCCGGCGCTGCAGGACGAGATGCGCCGCCAGGCCAGCGTGATGGCCAAGGCCTTGAAGGTGGTGGGCCTGATGAACACGCAGTTCGCCATCCAGGGCGAGGGCGACGATGCCGTCGTCTACGTGCTGGAAGTGAACCCGCGCGCCAGCCGCACCGTGCCCTTCGTCAGCAAGGCCACGGGCCAGGCGCTGGCCAAGATCGCGGCGCGCTGCATGGCCGGGCAGTCGCTGGCCTCGCAGACCAGCGCCGACGGCCGGCCGCCGCGCGAGGTGGTGCCGGCGTATTTCAGCATCAAGGAAGCGGTCTTCCCGTTCAACAAGTTCCCGGGCGTGGACCCGATCCTGGGCCCCGAGATGCGCTCCACGGGCGAGGTCATGGGCGTCGGCCGCACCTTCGGCGAAGCGATGCTGAAGAGCCAGCTCGGGGCCGGCTCGCGCCTGCCTGGCAAGGGCACGGTGGTCATCACCGTGAAGAACAGCGACAAGGCGCGCGCCGTGAAGGTGGCGGGCGATCTGTTCGACCTGGGCTACCAGGTGCTGGCCACCAAGGGCACGGCCGCAGCCATTGCGCTGGCCGGCGTGCCGGTGAAGGTGGTCAACAAGGTCAAGGACGGCCGGCCGCACATCGCCGACATGGTGAAGGCCGGCGAGGTCCAGCTCGTCTACACAACCGTGGACGAGACGCGCACCGCCATCGCCGATTCACGCTACATCCGCATCACCGCGCTGGCCAACCGCGTCACGTACTACACGACGATGGCCGGCGCCGAAGCCGCCACCGAGGCGCTGAAGCACCAGGACGACCTGGCCGTCACCTCGCTGCAGGCGCTGCATGCCGAGTTGAAGAGCGCGCTGCACTGAACTAGACTTCGGTTTCCTCCCCGCCGCAGGCCGCCCAAGAAGGGCCCTGCGGCGGTTTCACTTTGCTTGGCACACAGTCCCCATGGTCACCATTCCCCTCACGCAGCGCGGCGCCGAATTGCTCAAGAGCGAGCTCCACCGGCTCAAGTCCGTGGAACGCCACGCCGTGATCCAGGCCATTTCCGAAGCCCGCGCGCAAGGCGATCTGTCCGAAAACGCCGAATACGAGGCGGCCAAGGACAAGCAGGGCTTCATCGAAGGCCGCATCAAGGAGCTGGAGTCCAAACTGGCTGCTGCGCAGGTCATCGACCCCGCGGTGCTCGACGCCGGCGGCAAGGTGGTCTTCGGCGCCACCGTGGACCTGGAAGACGAGGACACCGGCGCCAAGGTCACCTACCAGATCGTCGGTGACGACGAAGCCGACCTGAAACTGGGCCTGATCTCCATCAGCAGCCCGATTGCCCGCGCACTGATCGGCAAGGAAGGCGGGGACGTGGCCGAGGTCCAGGCCCCCGGCGGCGTCAAGCGCTGGGAGATCGTCGACGTGCGCTACGCCTGATTGCCGCTGCCGTGCGGCTGATCGACAGGGCGCGCCGGCTCCTGCCCGGGCTGTGGGCCGGCCTGCTGCTGTGCGTGGCGGTGCTGGCCACGCCGGCCCCCTTTGCGCTGCTGGCGCAGGCCGATGCGGGCCGGGTGGTCGGCCGCATGCTGGCGCAGGAGGCCACGATGAGCCTGGTGCTGGGGGTGATCGTGCTGATCCTGGAGCGGGTGGCGGCGCGCAGCCACGCAGTCGAAGGGCAGGGTCCGCAGTTCACCGCCGGCATGGGGCTGGCCTTGGGTGCGTTGTTCTGCACCGTGGCCGGCTACTTTGCGCTGCAGCCGATGATGGCGCAGGCCCGGGTGGGGCAGGGGCCGCTGAGCTTCGGCCAGTTGCACGCGCTGAGCGCCGCCTTCTACATCGTCAAGGCCGGCCTGGTGCTGGCGCTGGCCTGGCGTGCCGCCAGCCCGGCGCCGCAACCCGGATCGACTCAGTCTTGAGCCTTCTTCTTCAGGCTCGTCACGCGCCGCGGCTTGTTGCGCTTGATCTGGCCACCGGCGGTGACGCGCTCGTTGCCGAAGACCTGCACCTTCTTCACCGTGGCGCGGTGGTTGCCGCTCTTGGAGAAGCTGACGATCTTCACGGTGCGCGGGCCGGGTTGCCGGTCGTCGCGCTCGACCTTTTCCTTCGGCGGCATCGGGCGCCACAGCACGATCAGCTTGCCGATGTGCTGGATGGGTGCGGCGCCGAGCTTGTCAGCCAGCGCGGCCATCATGGCTTCACGGGCCGGGCGGTCGTCGGAGAAGACCCGCACCTTGATCAGCCCGTGGGCATTGAGCGCACCGTCGATTTCCTTCTCGACGGCGGGCGTGAGCCCGTCGTTGCCGATCATGACCACGGGGTCGAGGTGATGGGCGCTGGAGCGGTGCTCCTTGCGTTCGGCGGGGGTAAGCTGGATCGCGGTCATCTCCCTATTATCGGTTGCCCATGAAAGTCGACAGCAAAAGCAAGAAGATCAACAAGGCGTGGTTGCACGATCACGTCAACGACACCTATGTGCGACTGGCCCAGCGCGAAGGCTATCGGGCCCGCGCGGCGTACAAGCTGAAGGAGATCGACGAGGCGCTGAAGCTGCTGCGCCCCGGTCAGGTGGTGGTCGACCTGGGCGCCACGCCCGGTGCGTGGAGCCAGTATCTGCGCCGCAAGTTCGCTGGCAGCGGTGCTGCGGTGGGCGAGTTGCACGGCACCATCATCGCGCTGGACGTCCTGCCTTTCGAGCCGATCGAGGGGGTCAGCTTCATCCAGGGCGATTTCCGCGAGGAGGCCGTCTCGCAGACGCTGGTGGACGCGCTGGGCGGCCGGCCGGTGGACGTGGTGGTGTCGGACATGGCGCCGAACCTTTCGGGCATCGGTGCTGCAGACGGGGCCAGGGTGGCACATCTGGTGGAACTGGCGGTGGAGTTCTGCACCCAACATCTCAAGCCCGACGGCGCGCTGGTCTGCAAGACCTTCCACGGCAGCGGCTACAACGAGCAGGTGCAGCTCTTCAAGGCGACCTTCAAGACCGTCAAGCCCATCAAGCCGAAGGCGTCCCGTGACAAGTCGTCAGAAACCTTTCTGGTCGGTGTGGGACTGAAAGCGCGCTAAGGTCAAAGGCAGATGATCAAGCTCAACAACTGGCGTGCACTCGCCACGCTTTTCACGGCCACGGCCGCCCGGTCAAAGAGACCGGACGAGACCTTGACTGGCCTAGAATCAACCTCATATACCGTGGAATCCGGCGCGTCGGGTCCGACACGCCGTACCGCTGAACTGGAAAAGGAGCCGCGGTGAACAATCAATGGTTTTCGAAGGTCGCTGTTTGGCTGGTGATAGCACTCGTGCTGTTCACCGTGTTCAAGCAGTTCGATCGCGGCGCGACGCTGGGCAACCAGATCGGGTATTCCGATTTCCTGGAAGAGGTGCGCGGCAAGCGCATCAAGGCCGTCACGCTGCAGGAGAACCCGGGCGGCGGCACCGAGATCATCGCGATCACCACCGACGACAAGCGCCTGCGCAGCACGGCCACGTTCCTCGATCGTGGTCTGGTCGGCGACCTCATCAGCAACAACGTCAAGTTCGACGTCAAGCCGCGTGAGGAGCCCAGCATCCTGATGAGCATCCTCGTCAGCTGGGGCCCGATGCTGCTGCTGATCGGCGTGTGGATCTACTTCATGCGGCAGATGCAGGGTGGCGGCAAGGGCGGCGCGTTCAGCTTCGGCAAGAGCAAGGCGCGCATGCTGGACGAGGCCAACAACACCACCACCTTCGCCGATGTCGCCGGTTGCGACGAGGCGAAGGAGGAAGTGAAGGAACTGGTCGACTTCCTGAAAGACCCGCAGAAATTCCAGAAGCTGGGCGGCCGCATACCGCGCGGTGTGTTGCTGGTCGGCCCCCCGGGCACCGGCAAGACGCTGCTGGCCAAGGCCATCGCCGGCGAAGCCAAGGTGCCGTTCTTCAGCATCAGCGGCTCCGACTTCGTCGAGATGTTCGTCGGCGTGGGCGCGGCCCGCGTGCGCGACATGTTCGAGCAGGCCAAGAAGAGTGCGCCCTGCATCATCTTCATCGACGAGATCGACGCCGTCGGCCGCCACCGCGGGGCCGGCCTGGGCGGCGGCAACGACGAGCGCGAGCAGACGCTGAACCAGATGCTCGTGGAGATGGACGGCTTCGAGACCAACCTCGGTGTTATCGTGATGGCGGCCACCAACCGGCCCGACATCCTCGACCCCGCGCTGCTGCGCCCGGGCCGCTTCGACCGCCAGGTCTACGTGACGCTGCCCGACGTGCGCGGCCGCGAGCAGATCCTCAACGTGCACATGCGCAAGGTGCCGGTGGGGCAGGACATCCGTGCCGACATCCTGGCCCGTGGCACGCCCGGCTTCAGCGGTGCGGACCTGGCCAACCTGGTCAACGAGGCGGCCCTGTTCGCCGCGCGCCGCAGCGGCCGCGTGGTGGAGATGGTCGACTTCGAGAAGGCCAAGGACAAGATCATGATGGGCCCCGAGCGGAAGTCCATGGTCATGCCCGAGGAAGAGCGCAAGAACACCGCCTACCACGAGGCTGGCCACGCGCTGGTGGCGCGCCTGATGCCCAAGACCGACCCGGTGCACAAGGTGACGGTGATCCCGCGCGGCCGCGCCCTGGGCGTGACGATGCAGCTGCCCGAGGGCGACCGCTACAGCATGGACAAGGAGCGCATGCTCAGCACCATCAGCGTGCTGTTCGGTGGCCGAATTGCCGAAGAAGTGTTCATGAACCAGATGACCACCGGCGCGAGCAACGACTTCGAGCGCGCCACGGCCATCGCCCGCGACATGGTCACGCGCTACGGCATGACCGACGAGCTGGGCCCGATGGTCTACGCCGAGAACGAGGGCGAGGTGTTCCTGGGCCGCTCGGTCACCAAGACCACGAGCATGTCCGAGGACACGATGCGCAAGGTCGACGGCGTGATCCGCCGCATCATCGACGAGCAGTACACCATCGCCCGCAAGCTGATCGAGGACAACAAGGACAAGATGCACGCGATGGCCACGGCCCTGCTCGAATGGGAAACCATCGACGCCGAGCAGATCGACGACATCATGAACGGCAGGCCCCCGCGTCCGCCCAAGGACTGGACACCCTCGGCCAACAAGCCGAGCGGTCCGTCGGCGCCCGTGGGCACCGACAGCGCGCCTGCCGCGGCCTGATCCAGCGGCACGGGTTGACACATCCACAGCGGGGCTTCGGCCCCGTTGTTCTTTTTCCGGCCCCACCCCACTGAAGCCCTGCGCATGCTCTGGCAGACCACCCGGTTCGCGATCGATCTGACCCGGCCTCGGGTGATGGGCATCGTCAACGTGACGCCGGATTCGTTTTCCGACGGCGGACTGCACCTGGCGCCAGACGCCGCGCTGCGCCACTGCGAACAGCTGGTGGCCGAGGGGGCGGACATCCTGGACATCGGCGGCGAATCCACCCGCCCCGGCGCGGCGATGCCGGCGGCCGACGAGGAATTGGCGCGAGTGATGCCGGTGCTGCGCCATGCGCTGACCCTGGGCGTGCCGGTGTCGGTGGACACCAGCCAGCCGGCCGTGATGCGCGCCGCGCTGGAAGCCGGGGTGGACATCGTCAACGACGTGCGCTCGCTGCGGCGGCCGGGCGCGCTCGAGGCCCTGCTGGCCCATCCGGCAGCAGGCCTGTGCCTGATGCACATGCGCGGCGAGCCCCATGACATGGCCAGTCATGCGCACTACGGCGATGTGGTGACCGAGGTCATGCAGGCCCTGCAGCAACGCTTGCAGGAGGTCTGCGCTGCCGGCGTGGCTGCCAGCCGCATCGTGCTCGATCCGGGCGTGGGTTTCGCCAAGAACCCGCAGCACAACCTGGCGCTGCTGAACCGCCAGCAGGAGTTGCTGGCGCTGGGCCGGCCCTTGCTGGTGGGCTGGTCGCGCAAGGGCACGCTCGGCCTGATCACCGGCCGGCCGGTGGGCGAGCGGCTGGCCGCCAGCGTTGCCGCGGCACTGGCGGCGGCGGCCCGCGGCGCCTCGGTGCTGCGTGTGCACGACGTGGCGGCCACGGTGGACGCGCTGAAGGTCTGGCGCGCGGCCGCCACGGGGCAACTGGGCAGCGACTGAGACCCAACAAATCCTCACAAGCGCCCGCGCCACGCCGCAGCTGCAGCCTGGGGAGGCGAGAAAATCAACAAGGAAAACAGGGAACCCACCATGAGCCGAACCTACTTTGGAACCGATGGCATCCGCGGCACCGTCGGGCAGCTGCCGATCACGCCCGATTTCATGCTGCGTCTGGGCCACGCCGTCGGGCAGGTGCTGCGCCGCACGACGCCGCGGCCGTCGGTGCTGATCGGCAAGGACACCCGCATCTCGGGCTACATGCTCGAGTCGGCGCTGGAGGCCGGCTTTGCGTCGGCCGGCGTCGACGTGCTGCTGACTGGACCGCTGCCGACCCCGGGCGTGGCCTACCTGACCCGTGCGCTGCGGCTGGACCTGGGCGTCGTGATCAGCGCGTCGCACAACCCCTTTGCCGACAACGGCGTCAAGTTCTTCTCGGCCCGCGGCGAGAAGCTGCCCGACGAGTGGGAGATGCAGGTCGAGACGGCGCTGGAGCAGTCGCCGCAATGGGTCGACTCCGCGAGCCTGGGCAAGGCGCGCCGGCTGGAGGATGCGGCCGGCCGCTACATCGAGTTCTGCAAGAGCACCGTGCCGCACACGCTGTCGCTGCGCGGCATGAAGGTGGTCGTCGACGGCGCGCACGGTGCGGCCTACCACGTGGCGCCGGCGGTGTTCCATGAGCTTGGCGCCTCGGTGGTGAAGATCGGCTGCCAGCCCGACGGCCTGAACATCAACCACGGTGTAGGCGCCACCGCGCCCCAGGCGCTGGTGGCGGCGGTGGCCGAGCACCGGGCCGACTACGGCATCGCGCTCGACGGCGACGCCGACCGGCTGCAGATCGTCGACGCCCAGGGCCGGCTCTACAACGGCGATGAACTGCTCTACGTGATGGCCGGGGACCGGCTGTCGCAGCAGCGTCCGGTGCCCGGCGTCGTGGGCACGCTGATGACCAACATCGCGATCGAGCAGGCGCTGGCCCGCAAGGGTGTGGCGATGGTGCGCGCGAAGGTCGGCGACCGGTATGTGCTGGAGGAACTGTCGGCGCGCGGCTGGCAGCTGGGCGGTGAAAGCTCGGGCCACCTGCTCGTGCTCGACCGCCACACCACCGGCGACGGCATCGTCAGCGCGCTGCAGATCCTGCAGGCCGTGCGGCGCAGCGGCGGCACGCTGGCGGCACTGCTCGAAGGCGTGACGCTGTACCCGCAGACGATGATCAACGTGCGCCTGCGTGACGGCAGCGACTGGACACGCAACGCCGCGCTCAGCGACGCCCGTGAGACCGCCGAGCGCGCCCTGGGTGATGAAGGCCGGGTGCTGATCCGCGCCTCGGGCACCGAGCCCGTGCTGCGCGTGATGGTCGAGGCCAGCGATGCCGCGCTCGGCCGGCAGTGTGCGGAGCGCATGGCGGCGGCGGCCGCGGCGGGTTGACGGGCCGGGCCGCCGTCGGCTGAGCGCCCGGCAGGCGCTGCCGCAGCAGCCCCCCGGACGCTGGGCGTCAGCGCTTCGGCGGCATCAGGACCTTGTCGATGACGTGCACCACGCCGTTGGTGGCGGTCACATCGGCGGTGGTCACGACGGCGTCTTCCACCGTCACGAACGTGCCTGCACGCCCGACCGCGACGTTCGCACCCTGGACCGTCTTCAGGTTGCCCGTCTGCGCCTGCGCAGCCGTCACCTTGCCGGGAACCACGTGGTAGGTCAGCACCGAGCGGAGCAGTTCCTTGTTGGCCGACAGCTCCGCCATCGTCTTGGCGGGCACCGCCTTGAAGGCCTCGTCGCTGGGCGCGAACACCGTGAACGGGCCGGCGCCGCGCAGCGTGTCGGCCAGGCCGGCGTCGTTGATCAGCTTGTTCAGGGTCGACAGCTGCGGCGTGCGCGCCGCCGTGGCGGCGATGTGGGTGTCGACCGGCGTGCTGGCACAGCCGGTCAAGCCGACGACGGCCGCTGCCGAGGCAACCAGGAACAGGCTGCGGCGGATGCGACGGAAGGAAGAGGCGGTCATGGAGGCTCCGTAAAGGCTTGGGTTGAAACAGGCCGCGAGGCTAGGGTGCCGTTGTGACAAACCGGTGACCGGTTCGTGTCAATGACACAACCCTGCGGCCGCTGCGGGCGCTGTCACGCCGCTGTCATCAGGGCTTTCTAGAGTGCGGTCATCGCCAACCAGCCCTCAAAGGCCCTGTCATGACCCTGTTCCGATCCGCCGTCCTCGCTGCTGCCGCGACCCTGGCCTCTGGTGCCGTGTGGGCCCAGGACGTCACCGGTGCCGGTGCCACCTTCCCGGCGCCCGTCTACGCCAAGTGGGCCGACGCCTACAACAAGGCCACCGGCGCCCGCATCAACTACCAGTCGGTGGGTTCCGGCGCCGGCATCCGCCAGATCCGCGGCAAGACGGTCGACTTCGGTGCCACCGACATGCCGCTGACCGACGCCGACCTGACCAAGGACGGCCTGATCCAGTTTCCGACCGTGATCGGCGGCGTCGTGCCGGTGGTCAACATCAAGGGCATCACGCCGGGCCAGATCCGCATGAACGGCCAGGTGCTGGGCGACATCTACCTGGGCAAGATCACGCGCTGGAACGACGCCGCGCTGACTGCCCTGAACCCCGGCGTGCCGCTGCCCGACGCCGCCATTGCCCCGGTGCGCCGCGCCGACGGGTCCGGCACCACGTTCATCTTCACGAACTACCTTTCCAAGGTGAACGCGGAGTGGAAGTCGAAGGTGGGCGAGGGCACGGCCGTCAACTGGCCGGCGGGTGCCGGCGGCAAGGGCAACGAGGGCGTGTCGGCCTTCGTGCAGCGCCTGCCCAACTCGATCGGCTACGTGGAGTACGCCTACGCCAAGCAGAACAAGATGAGCTACGTGCTGATGCAGAACAAGGACGGCGCCTACGTCAAGCCCGACGACGTGGCCTTCAAGGCCGCCGCTGCCGGTGCCGACTGGAGCAAGACCTTCTTCCAGATCCTGACCGAGCAGCCGGGCAAGACCAGCTGGCCGATCACCGGCGCGACCTACATCCTGATGCACAAGCAGCAGGACAAGCCCGCCACCGCGACCAACGCGCTGAAGTTCTTCGACTGGGCCTTCGCCAACGGCGACAAGATGGCCGACGACCTGGACTACGTGCCGCTGCCGCCCGCCGTGAAGGACCTGGTGCGCAAGCAGTGGGCCGAGCAGATCAAGGACGCCGGCGGCAAGGCCGTGGCCTTCAAGTGACCCTGTCCTGACCCGACGCAGGCGGCTCCGCGCGGGGTCGCCTGCGTCCTTGCGCACTGACTGAGCGAGGGCCCATGGCCGCTACACTCCCGGCGACTTCATTCCCGGACAATCAAAAGATGGAGCAAGCCTCCCCGCTGGGCAACCCGCCCGGCCGACGACGCGTGCTGCCCTGGGCCGACACGGCGTTTTCGGTGCTCGCGCACGGCGCGGCCTGGATCACCTTGGCTCTGCTGGTCGGCATCATCGTCTCGCTGGTCATCGGGGCGCTGCCGGCGATCCGCGAATTTGGTCTCGGCTTCCTGGTCAATAGCGAGTGGGACCCGGTGGAGCTGAAGTTCGGCGGCCTGGTGATGATCTACGGCACGCTGATGACCTCGTTCATCGCGCTGATCATCGCGGTGCCGGTGAGCTTCGGCATCGCGATCTTCCTCACCGAGCTGTCGCCGCTGTGGCTGAAACGGCCGCTGGGCGTGGCCATCGAACTGCTCGCCGCCGTACCGTCGATCGTCTACGGCATGTGGGGCCTGCTGGTCTTCGGGCCCATCCTGGCCACCTACGTGCAGCAGCCGCTGCAGGGCGCCTTCGGCGACGTGCCGGTGCTGGTGGGCATCGGCATCCTGGCGGCCGGCATCATCCTGGCGATCATGATCATCCCGTTCATCGCCTCGGTGATGCGCGATGTGTTCGAGACCACGCCCGCGATGCTGAAGGAGTCGGCCTACGGGCTGGGCTCCACCACCTGGGAGGTGGTGTCGAAGGTGGTGCTGCCCTACACCAAGACCGGCGTCGTCGGCGCCATCATGCTGGGCCTGGGCCGCGCCCTGGGCGAGACGATGGCGGTGACCTTCGTCATCGGCAACTTCAATCAGCTCGACAGCCTGTCTCTGTTCCAGGCCGCCAACAGCATCACCTCGGCGCTGGCGAATGAATTCGCCGAAGCCGGCGAGGGCCTGCACCAGGCGTCGCTGATCTACCTGGGCCTGATCCTGTTCTTCATCACCTTCGTGGTGCTGGCGCTGTCCAAGGTGCTGCTGTCTCGTCTGCGCAAGGGCGAAGGGAGCCGCACATGAGCAGTTTGGCGACGCTCGACCCTGGCCGCCGTGCGCTGCACCGCCGTCGCCGCGTGATCAACGTGGTGGCGCTGAGCCTGGCGCTGGTGGCCATGGCCTTCGGCCTGTTCTGGCTGATCTGGATCCTGATCGAGACCGTGCGCCTGGGCGTGGGCGGTCTGGCGCTGTCGGTCTTCACCGAGTCGACGCCGCCGCCGATGGCCGAGACCGGCGGCCTGGCCAACGCCATCGTCGGCTCGCTGCTGATGGTCTCGCTGGCCACGCTGCTGGGCACGCCGATCGGCGTGATGGCCGGCATCTACCTGGCTGAGTACGGCAAGCGCACCTGGCTGGGCGCGGTCACCAGTTTCATCAACGACATCCTGCTGTCGGCGCCCTCCATCGTGATCGGCCTCTTCATCTACGCCGCCGTGGTGGCCACCACGAAGTCGTTCTCGGGCTACGCCGGTGTGTTTGCGCTGGCGCTGATCGTCATCCCGGTGGTGGTGCGCACCACCGAGAACATGCTCAGCCTGATCCCGAACGCGCTGCGCGAGGCCGCCTATGCGCTGGGCACGCCGAAGTGGAAGGTGATCTCCTCCGTCACGCTGAAGGCCGCGCGCGCGGGTGTGGTCACCGGCGTGCTGCTGGCGCTGGCACGCATCGCCGGCGAGACCGCGCCGCTGCTGTTCACGGCTTTGTCCAACCAGTTCTTCACCGCCAACCTGGCCGAGCCGATGGCCAGCCTGCCGGTGACGATCTTCAAGTTTGCGATGAGCCCGTACGAGAACTGGCAGGACCTGGCCTGGGCCGGCGTCTTCCTCATCACGACCGGTGTGCTCGCGCTCAACATCCTGGCGCGCGTGCTCTTCCGCAACAAGCACTGAACAGGGCCTGATCCATGGACACCCGAGTCGAGCTGCCCCACAACCTGGCATCCACCGAGAAGGTCAAGATCGCCGTGCGCGACCTGAACTTCTACTACGGCAGCTTCCACGCGCTGAAGCACATCAACCTGGACATTCCCGAGCGCAAGGTCACGGCCTTCATCGGGCCCTCGGGCTGCGGCAAGAGCACGCTGCTGCGGGCCTTCAACCGCATGTTCGAGCTCTACCCCGAGCAGCGCGCCGAAGGCAGCATCACGCTCGACGGCGAGAACATCCTGAAGAGCAAGATCGACGTCACGCTGATCCGAGCCAAGATCGGCATGGTCTTTCAGAAGCCGACGCCGTTCCCGATGTCGATCTACGACAACATCGCCTTCGGCGTGCGGTTGTTCGAGAGCCTGCCGCGGGTGGAGATGGACGAGCGCGTGGAATGGGCGCTGAAGAAGTCGGCGCTGTGGAACGAGGTCAAGGACAAGCTCAGCCAGAGCGGATCCAGCCTGTCCGGCGGCCAGCAGCAGCGGCTGTGCATCGCGCGCGGCATCGCCATCAAGCCCGAGGTGCTGCTGCTGGACGAGCCCTGCTCGGCGCTGGACCCCATCTCCACCGGCAAGATCGAAGAGCTCATCCACGAGCTGAAGAGCGACTACACGGTGATGATCGTCACCCACAACATGCAGCAGGCGGCGCGCTGCAGCGACTACACGGCCTACATGTACCTCGGCGACCTGGTGGAGTTCGGTCCCACCCATGAACTCTTCATGAAGCCCAAGAAGAAGGACACCGAGGACTACATCACCGGAAGGTTCGGCTGAACGCCGAAGGAGCCACACCATGAGCGACAAACACATGTCCACGCAGTTCGATGCCGAGTTGAGCGGCATCTCGGGCCGCGTGCTGGAAATGGGCGGCCTGGTCGAGTCGCAGGTCACGCAGGCGCTGCATGCGCTGACGCAGTTCGACGGCGAACTGGCGGCGCAAGTGCTGCACCAGGAGGCGCTGGTGAACCAGATGGAAGTGGCGATCGACCGCGACCTCTCGGCCATCATCGCGCGGCGCCAGCCCACCGCGCGCGACCTGCGCCTGCTGATCGCCATCAGCAAGGCCATCGCCAACCTCGAGCGCGTGGGCGACGAGGCGGCGCGCATCGCGCGCACGGTGCAGCGGCTCATCAGCACCGGCGTGTCGAGCAAGCTGCCGGTGTCGGACCTGCGCTTCGAGGCCGACCTGGCCATCGCGCAACTGCGCAAGGCGCTGGACGCGTTTGCCCGGCTCGACACCGCCAAGGCGCTGGAAGTGCTGAAGCAGGACGACCAGATCGACCAGGAGTTCGACGGCCTGCTACGCAAGCTCATCACCTACATGATGGAAGACCCGCGCACGATCTCGTCGAGCATCGACCTCGTTTTCGTGGCCAAGGCCATCGAGCGCGTGGGCGACCACGCCAAGAACCTGGCCGAGGCGATCATCTACGTGGTCAAGGGCACCGACGTGCGGCACACCTCCATGGCCGACGTCGAGAACGCGGTGCGGTGAGCGCGGGGCTGGCATGAGCACGATCCTTGTCGTCGAAGACGAAACCGCAATCGCCGAGCTGATCGCCATCAACCTGCGGCACGCGGGCTTCGAGGTCACGCTGGCCGCGGATGCCACCGCTGCGCAAGGTGCCGTCGACCGCGTGCTGCCCGACCTGGTGCTGCTGGACTGGATGCTGCCCGGCCAGTCTGGCGTGCAGCTGGCGCGGCGCTGGCGGTCGGAGGCGCGCACGCGCGAGCTGCCGCTGATCATGCTGACCGCGCGTGCCGAAGAGGCCGACAAGATCACCGGCCTGGACGCCGGTGCCGACGACTACCTGACCAAGCCCTTTTCCACCAAGGAGCTGCTGGCGCGCATCCGCGCCGTGCTGCGCCGCAAGGCGCCCGAGGCGCTGGACACCGCGGTCGAGGTCTGCGGCCTGCGCCTGGACCCGGCCACGCACCGCGTGACGCGCCGCCTGGGCGAGGAAACGCGCGAGCTCAAGGTCGGCCCGACCGAGTTCCGCCTGCTGCACTTTTTCATGACGCACCCCGAGCGTGTGCACAGCCGGGCGCAGCTGCTCGACCGCGTGTGGGGCGACCACGTGTTCATCGAGGAGCGCACGGTCGACGTGCACGTGAAGCGCCTGCGCGAGGCGCTGGCGCCGGTGCAGTGCGCCGGGCTGATCGAAACCGTGCGTGGCGCGGGCTACCGCCTGACGCAGCAGCTCGGCGCCGTCGCCGTCTGAATCGCTGGCGGGATTGATGAGCTGGCTGTTGCCACGGACCGTGGCCGCCCTGGCAGCGTTGCTGCTGGGCGGCTTGATCGGCGCATTGCTCGGCCTGGGCTGGGGCCGGCCTCAGGGCGGCGCCGTCATCGGCGCGGTGCTGGCGCTGTTGATGGCCGTGGCGGTGGATGCACGCCGCGGGCGGCGGCTGCTGGGCTGGCTGCGCGGGCCCCAGGAAGACGCGGCCCCGCGTGACACCGGCTACTGGGGCGAACTCGGCTACCGGGTCGAGCGACTGCTGCGCCAGAAGGACCTGGCGCTGAAGCAGGAGCGGCAGCGCCTGGATCAATTTTTTGCCGCCATCGAGGCCTCGCCCAACGGCGTGATGCTGCTCGACGCCGGCGACCAGATCGACTGGTGCAACTCGGTGGCCGCGAGCCACTTCGGTCTGGACCCCACGCGTGACCGCCGCCAGCGCGTCACCAACCTCGTGCGCTCACCGGTCTTCGTGGCCTACCTGCAGGCCGGCCTCTTCGAAGACCCGATCGTCTTCGTCGGCCCGCTCGGCCGCAGCACGCTGTCGGTGCTGGTGCGACCCTACGGCGAGGGCATGAAGCTGGTGCTGAGCCAGGACATCACCGAGCGCGAGCGTGCCGAGGCCATGCGCCGCGACTTCGTCGCCAACGTCTCGCACGAGATCCGCACGCCGCTGACCGTGCTGGCGGGTTTTGTCGAGACGCTGGCGCAGCTGCCGCTGACCGAGGTGGAGAGAAAGCGCGTGCTGGTGCTGATGGCGCAGCAGACCGACCGCATGCAGGCGCTGGTGGGTGACCTGCTGACGCTGGCGCAGCTGGAAGGCAGCCCCCACCCGGGCGCCGACCGCTGGGTGGCGGTGGCCGGGCTGCTGCAGCGCGCCCAGGCCGACGCGCAGGCGCTGTCGGCCGGCCGCCACGTCATCGAGGTGCACGACGGCAGCGACGCCGAGCTGGCCGGCAGCGAGGCCGAGCTTCACAGCGCCGTCGGCAACCTGCTCACCAATGCCGTGCGCTACACGCCAGAAGGCGGGCGCATCGTGCTGCGCTGGCACGCCCGCGCCGACGGGGCCGGCGAGATCGAGGTCAGCGACACCGGCATCGGCATCGCGCGAGAGCACCTGCCGCGCCTGACCGAGCGCTTCTACCGCGTCGACGGCAGCCGCTCGCGCGACACCGGTGGCACGGGCCTGGGGCTGTCGATCGTCAAGCACGTGGTGCAGCGCCATGGCGGCAGCATCGATCTGCAGAGCGAGCCGGGCAAGGGTTCGAGCTTCCGGCTGGCCTTTCCCGCGCTGCGGGTGCGTCAGCGGTCGGCCGCTGCTGGCGTGATCGCGGCACCGATGGCCTGAGCCATGCGTCCGGCCCACGACGGCGCCTCAGCGCCCGCGGCGGAACACCTGCGTGACCTCGTTGCGCTCGGTCGGCCGCCGCACCACGGCCACCGGTTGCCAGCCGGCCGGTGCCACCGGCAACGGCTGAGCGCGTGTGACGCGCAGCAGGTAATGGCAGTCGCCCTGCGCCGCGTCGGCCCGGGCCTCCACGCGCCAGCGTCCGAAGTGCTCCAGCGCGGCCACGGTGGCGGGCGCCAGGCCCGGCGCTGCAATGCAGGCCTCGGCCGGCACGTGCACGGCCAGCCGCGTCACGAAGGGGCGTGCGCTGCGTGCGTAGTCCAGCAGCGGCAGCCACAGCGTCATCAGCAGGAGCCAGCACAGCGCCACACCGCCGGCCGGCAGCACCAGGCTCTTCCACAGGGCCTCGCGGTGACGCCCCGTGCGCCAGCGCACCACGGCCACCCAGGCCAGCGTGCCGACGACGGCCACAGTCAGCGCCAGCGCTGAAAACGGCGCCTCGAAGCCCGGTGCGAGCTTGGCCACGTTGGCCGCGGTCTTGGCCGGCAGGCCGCTCTGCATGGCGACGTAGACGACCCAGATGGTCAGCGCGGCCAGCGTGAAGAAGAACATCGAAAACCAGTCCACCGCGGCCGAGGCGCTGCGCTTCAGGGTGGGCAACGCAAAGGCCGCCAGCACGGCCAACGAAGGCAGACCGAGCATCAGCGCGCGATCGGACCCGCCCATCGCCAGGTTGGCGCCCAGCGCCACGAGCACACCGACCAGCGGCACCGAGATGTGGCGGTACGACAGCTGCCGCCGCCAGCGCCACAGTGTCCACAGCGCCAGCGGCCAGGCCGGCCACAGGAACCACAGCCACTGGCGTGCGATGCCGGGCACGTCGCTCCAGCCGAAGCCGGTGCTGCGCCAGCGCCACTCGCCCAGACCCCAGGCCAGCGCCGCAGCCGCCAGCGTGGCGGCCACCAGCCAGGGCACGAAGAGCCGCACGGCCGGCTGCCGGGACTGGCTGCACACCAGGCAGCCCCCCAGGCCGGCCGCCACCGCCATCGCCGGGGCGCCGCTGGCGGCCAGCAAGGGCAGGGCGGCCAGCACCGCCAGGCGCGATCGCTGCACCCGATAAGGCGCCGCCGCCAGGCCGTACAGGAACAGGCTGGCCGCGCACAGTTGGGCCAGTTCCGGCGTGGTCTCGTGCCCCAGTTGCAGCAGGCCCAGGCTCGCCATCAGGGCCAGCAGGCCGCCGTCGGCCATGGCGCGGGCATAGGCCACCGGCTCGGCTTCGCCGCCGAAGGCAAAGGCCACGGGCTGCGCGGCTTCGGTGCGGGCCAGCAGGTAGGTGCTGTACCAGACCAGCGCCAGCGTCAGTGCCAGCAGCAGCGCAAAAGGCAGGCGGGCCGCGAGGGCCGGATCGAGCCAGCCCTGACCGAGCGTGATGAACGCGGCGCCCAGCCAGTGCGGCAGCAGCGCGGTGTCGGGCGCCACGCCGCCCAGCGTGGGTGCCGACCAGGGCGTGCGTCCCTCGGCCATGGCGACCATCAGGCCGAAGGCCTGCACGTCGGCGTTGCGCCAGGGGTCACGGCCCACCAGGCCCGGCAGCACGTAGGCTGCGCACAGCAGCCACAGCGGCAGGCGCGGCAGAGACCGGGCGCCACGCTGCGTGACGAGGGCGGGGCTGGGGCTGCTCACCGGGCGATGATGCCGCAGCGCACAAAGAAAAAGGCAGCCGAGGCTGCCTTTGCTGCGGGCCGCAAGGCCGTCACCGGATCAGGCCGCGGGGGCGTCGGTGGCTGCCGGGGTTTCGGCGGCAGAGGACTTCTTGAGACCGACGCGCGCAAACTTGTTGCGGAACTTCTCGACGCGGCCGCCGAGGTTGTCGATGCTCTTCTGCGTGCCCGTGTAGAACGGGTGCGTCTCGCTGGTGGTTTCCAGCTTGATCAGCGGCAGTTCACGGCCGTCTTCCATCTTGATCATTTCCTTGGTCGGCGCGCACGAACGCGTGACGAAGGTGAAGCCGTTCGACAAGTCCTGGAAGCAGACCTGGCGGTAGGAGGGGTGGATGCCGTCTTTCATGGGGAGCCTCTAAGGGGTGGGGCAGCCGCGCTGGCTGAACAGTTGCAGCAGCGTACTTACCGGGGGGCGAAAAACCAAAGATTATAGGTCAGCGGGATGCCATCAACCGCCGCGACGCATCATGTCGAAGAAGTCGTGGTTGTTCTTGGTGGCCTTCATCTTCTCGAGGATGAACTCCATCGCCTCGATCTCGTCCATCGGGTAGAGCAGCTTGCGCAGGATCCAGCTCTTTTGCAGGATCTCGGGCTTCAGCAGCAGCTCTTCGCGCCGCGTGCCGCTCTTGTTGATCAGGATGGACGGGTACACGCGCTTCTCGGCCATGCGGCGATCGAGGTGGATCTCGCAGTTGCCGGTGCCCTTGAACTCTTCGTAGATCACCTCGTCCATCTTGGAGCCGGTGTCGACGAGCGCGGTGCCGATGATCGTCAGCGTGCCGCCTTCTTCGGTGTTGCGCGCGGCGCCGAAGAAGCGCTTGGGGCGCTGCAGCGCGTTGGCGTCGACACCGCCCGACAGCACCTTGCCGCTGGACGGCAGCACGTTGTTGTAGGCGCGGGCCAGCCGCGTGATGGAGTCCAGAAGAATGACCACGTCCTTCTTCAGTTCCACCAGGCGCTTGGCGCGCTCGATCACCATCTCGGCCACCTGCACGTGGCGCGCGGCGGGTTCGTCGAAGGTGGAGCTGATGACCTCGCCGCGCACGGTGCGCAGCATCTCGGTCACTTCCTCGGGCCGCTCGTCGACGAGCAGCACGATGAGGTGGATCTCGGGGTGGTTGGCCACCAGCGCGTGCGCGATGTGCTGCATCATGACCGTCTTGCCGGTCTTGGGCTGCGCCACCAGCAGTGCGCGCTGGCCTTTGCCGATGGGCGCGATCAGGTCGATGATGCGGCTGGTGATGTTCTCTTCAGCCTTGACGTCGCGCTCGAGCCTGAACTGCTGCGTCGGGAACAGCGCCGTCAGGTTCTCGAACATGATCTTGTGCTTGCTCTCCTCGGGCGTCACGCCGTTGACGCGGTCGACCTTGACCAGCGCGAAGTAGCGTTCGCCGTCCTTGGGCACGCGCACCTCGCCCTCGACGTTGTCGCCGGTGTGCAGGTTGAAGCGGCGGATCTGGCTGGGCGACAGGTAGATGTCGTCGGTGGACGCCATGTAGCTGGCTTCGATGCTGCGCAGGAAGCCGAAGCCGTCGGGCAGCACCTCGAGCACGCCGTCGCCGAAGACCTGCTCGCCGCCCTTGGCGCGCTTCTTCATGATCGCGAACATCAGCTCCTGCTTGCGCAGGCGGGCGACGTTTTCGATCTCCAGCGCTTCGCCCATCGTGATGAGGTCGGCAATGGGTTGGGCTTTGAGTTCGGACAGATGCATGAGGCACCCTCAGGCAGATGCGGGGCGGCTCACGCGCCAGACGCCAGAAGTGGCGGCGCGGGCCGAGCAGCGGAACACGGATGGATTGGCGCCGGATCCACGCGCCGGGCCCTCTGGCAACCGGTCAGCTCTGGGACTGGGCCGGCGGGGGCGGTGCGTGGTGGCGGGTCAGGCGTCGGCCGCTTGGAGCGACCGGCGTTGAAACAGATTATAGATGACCGTCGAGGAAGGCGGTCAGCTGGGCCTTGGTCAGTGCACCGACCTTGGTGGCCGCCAGTTCGCCGCCCTTGAACAGCATCAGCGTCGGGATGCCGCGGATACCGAACTTGGCAGGCACGTCGCGGTTCTCGTCGACGTTCATCTTGGCAATCTGCAGGCGACCGTCGTAGTCCTTGGACACTTCGTCCAGGATCGGGGCGATCATCTTGCAGGGGCCGCACCACTCGGCCCAGTAGTCCACCAGCACCGGCTTGTCGGCCTGCAGCACCTCGCTGCCGAACGAGTCGTCGGTGACATGTTTGATCAATTCGCTGCTCATGGGAGTCTCCGCGTGTGGGGTGTTCAGGGTTGAACGCACGCCCGGCACGGCCTTTGAAGGATGCACAATGATTCTGACACAAAGGTCTTTTCCGGCAGGCCGCACCCGGCAGCATCCACGCTATGCCTTCGATAGAGCAAATCTGCCTCCCGACCGACTGGCGCAACCATGACTTGTGGCCGCAGGTGGCTGCGCACACGCAGCAGTGGCTCGCGGCACGCTCTCTGTCGGCGCGCGACGCCATCGTGCTGCTGCCGTTTGCCGCGCTGCTGGCGCCGGCCCGTGCCGCGCTGGCTGCCGCCGGCGGCTGGCAGCCGCGTGTCGAGACGCCGCTGACACTGGCTGCGGCGCTGGGCCCGCCGGTGCCCCTGGAGCCCGGGTTGTGCAGCGGCGAACCGGTGCTCGACCGGCTGTCGGCGCGTGCGCTGCTGCAGCGCCAGAACTGGGCCCGCGACTGGGCGCGCCGCGATCCTGCCGGCTTCGACCGCATCGTCGGCGCCGTGGTCGATGCGGCCCAGACGCTGCGCAGCGGCGCCCACGAGCGGGCGCCGTCGCTGCGCGAGGCCTTCTGGGCCCAGGCGCGCGGCAGCCTCGCGGCGCCCACCGGTCCGGCGGCCGTCGAGGCGCTGTTGCTGCAGGCGGCGCTGGAGTGGGCCGAAGCGGCCGCTGCGCCGGCCACCGACCGGCTCTTTGCGCTGCAGCCTTCGGCCTGGGTGGTATTGCGGGTGGGTGGGCCCGACCCGGTGGCCGAGTCGTTGCTGGCCGCCAGCGCAGCGCCGGCGCTCGTGCTGGCGGCCGACCCGCCCGTCGACGAGCCGTTTGCCGATGCCTGCCGCCTGGGCGTGGTGCAGCGCGTGCTGTGCGAGGACTTCGAAGCCGAGGCGCAGGCCGCCGCGGCTGGCGTGATCGACGCGCTCAACGCCGGCCGCGCGCCGGTGGCGCTGGTGGCGCTGGACCGCGCGCTGGTGCGCCGGGTGCGTGCGCTGCTCGACCGCCAGCACGTGCCGCTGATCGACGAGACCGGCTGGGTGCTGGCCACCACCCGCGCCGCGGCCTCGGTGCTGGCGCTGCTGAAGGCCGCCCACCCGGCAGCGCCGCAGGATGTGCTGCTCGAGTGGCTGAAGGACTGGCCCGCTGCTGCGCCGCGTGCGCTCGACTCGCTGGAGGCGCTGTGGCGCGAGCGCCGCCGCGTGCCCGACCGCGACGCCGCCGAGGCGCTGTGGCAGCAGGCACGCGCGCACCTGCTGCCGCTCACCGAGGCCCCCGCGCAGCCGCTGGCGAGCTGGCTGCGGCGCCTGCACGAGGTGCTGGCGGCCGACGACGGCCTGGCCCGCCTGCAGGCCGATGCCGCAGGCGCCCAGGTGCTGGCGGCGCTGCGCCTGCACGAGGCCGGCGGCGCGGCCTGGCAGCAGGCGGCTGCGCAGTCGGCCCTGAGCCTGACCGGTTTCAGCGCCTGGGTGCAGGCGACGCTGGAGCAGTTGCCCTTCCTGCCGCCGCCCGACCCCGAGGCGCTGGTGGTGCTGACGCCGCTGTCGCGGGCCTTCGGCCGGCCCTTCGGGCACCTCGTGGTGCCGGGCGCCGACCACCGCCACCTGGGCAGCGGCGGCACGCCGCCGGCGCTGATCGGCGACGCCTGGGCGGCGGCCCTCGGCCTGGAGCATGCGGCCGTGCGCCGCGAGCGCCAGCAGGCCGCGCTGGGCCACCTGCTGCGCGCTGGCCCGGTCACGCTGCTGCGCCGCCACCGCGACGACGACGAGCCGCTGGCCGAAAGCCCGCTGGTCGACTGGCTGCTGCTGTGTCGCGAGCGCGCCGGCCTGACGCCCTGGCCGTTGACACCCTGGTCGCCCCGGCTCGCCGACGTGCCGCTCCAGCCGGTGTCGCGCCCGCAGCCGGTGGCGCCGGCGGCGGCCCTGCCTGCGCTGCTGAGCGCCACGCAGCTGGAGGCGCTGCGGGCCTGCCCGTACCGCTTCTATGCGCGCGCGGTGCTGCGCCTGGACGAGGCCGAGGAGCTCGACACCGGCCTGGCCAAGCGCGAGTACGGCAACTGGCTGCACGCGGTGCTGCACCACTTCCACAGCGAGCGGGTGTTCGGCCAGGACGCCGCGCCGCAGCTGCAGCAGGCCGCCGACCACATCACGCTGAGCCTGAAGCTGGACGACGGCGAGATGCTGCCCTGGCGCGCGAGCTTCGAGACCTTTGCGCCGGCCTACCTGGCGTGGTGCGCGCAGCGTGAGGCCCAAGGCTGGTACTGGGCCGACGGCGAATCCGATCACCGCCGCGCACCGCCCGAGCTGCATGGCCTGGCCCTGCGCGGCCGCATCGACCGCCTGGACCACGGCCCGAACGGCGAGCAGCAGCTGTTCGACTACAAGACCGGCAGCCTCTCGGCCCTGACGGCCAAGGTGCGCGAGCCGCTCGAAGACACGCAGCTGGCGTTCTATGCGGCGCTGCTGGGCGGCGCCGACGACCTGGCCGCCGCCTACGTGGCGCTGGATGCGCCCGATGCACCGCGCGAAGTGGCCCACGCGCAGGTCCACCTCAGTGCCGCCACGCTGCTGCAGGGGCTGGGCCACGAGTGGCTGCGGCTGCGCGACGGGGCCGTGATGCAGGCGCTGGGCGAAGGCCCGGTGTGCGAGACCTGCGAGGCACGCGGCCTGTGCAGGCGCGATCACTGGGACACCCCTGGCGACCCCGACCTGCAGCCCGATGCAGCGCTGGAGGCGGCCGTGCAGCGCATCGAAGCGGGTCAGGCGCCGTGAACCCGCCACGGCCCCCCGAGCCCCAGGCCGCCGCCTACCGCTTGGCCGGCCGGCCCGCGAGCGCCGAAGCCTTCTACGCCGCGGCCTGCGACCCCGCGCGCAGCGTCGTGGTCGAAGCCTGCGCCGGTGCCGGCAAGACCTGGATGCTGGTGTCGCGCATCCTGCGCGCGTTGCTGGCCGGCGTGGAGCCGCAGCAGGTGCTGGCCATCACCTTCACGCGCAAGGCCGCGGGCGAGATGCGCGAGCGGCTCGATGAATGGCTGGCCGGCCACTCCAGCGCCCGCAGCACGCACGCCGACCGCGTGCTGGCGCTGGTGCAGCGCGGCATGAGCGCTGCCCAGGCCGAAGCCGCGGCCGATGCGCTGGGCGGCCTGCACGAGCAGCTGCTGCGCAGCGGCCGCCGCGTCGAGGTGCGCACCTTCCACGCCTGGTTCGGGCAGCTGCTGAGCCATGCCCCGCTGACCCTGCTGCAGCAGCTGGACCTGCCGGCGGCCTACGAGACGATCGAGGACAACTTCGCGCTGCGCGACGCGCTGTTTCGCCGCTTCCACCGCACCGTGCAGGCCGACGATGCGCTGCGTGCCGACTACGTGGCGCTGGTGCGCCGCCACCGCCGCAGCACACTGCTGCAATGGCTGGAGGCCGCCTGGTTCCGCGGCCCCGAGCTGGCGCGGGCCGATGCCGCCGGCACGGCGGAGCCGGCCGTGCCGTCGGCCGCCACGCGCTGGCCGGCCTGTGCCGCGGTGCCCGAGCCGGCGGCCCTGCTGCTGCAGGCGCCGCTGTCGCAACAGCTGGACGCGCTGGCGCGGCAGCTGGGCGCCAGCAGCAAGGCCACGCCGCAGAAGGCCGGCCAGGCGCTGCGGCAGGCGCTGGAGTCCGCCGATGGTGCGGCGGCGCTGCAGGGGGCTTGCGATGCACTCTTCACCGCCAAGGGCACGCTGCGCAAGCACCTGGGCGAGCCGCCGGCACTGGCCGAGGTGGTGCAGACGCTGGAGCTGATCCAGCTCATGCAGCGCCAGCAGGCCGCACACGAGGACCATGTGGCGATGCTGCGCCTGTCGCGTGTGCTGCTGGCCGAGTACACGCAGCTCAAGCACCAGCGCGGCCTGGTCGACATGGCCGACCTGGAGCGCGCTGCCGAGGCGCTGCTGGGCGACGGCGAGCTGGCGGGCTGGGTGCAGGAGCGGCTGGACCAGCGCGTGCGACAGCTGCTGATCGACGAGTTCCAGGACACCAGCCCGCTGCAGTGGCAGGCGCTGCACGGCTGGCTGTCGTCGTACGTGGGCGCCGGCGGCGGCATCAGCGGCCAGCAGCCGCCGGCGGTGTTCATCGTGGGCGACCCCAAGCAGAGCATCTACCGCTTCCGCGGCGCCGAGCCCAAGGTCTTCGACGCCGCGCGCGAGTTCGTCGTGCACGGGCTCGACGGCCAGCTGCTGCAGTGCGACCACACGCGCCGAAACGCGCCGGCGGTGATGGAAGCCGTCAACGCCGTCTTCGGCGACGCGGCGCAGGCCGATGGCTGGGAGCCGTTCCGTGCCCACACCACGGCCTCCGAGGCCGCCGGCCAGGTGCTGTCGCTGCCTGGCGTGATGCGCCCGCCCAAGGCCGCGTCCGAGGGGCCGGCCGAGGTCTGGCGCGACTCGCTCACCGAGCCGCGCACCGAACCCGAGACCCGGCTGCAGGCTGAAGAAGCCGCGCAGGTGGCCGCCGCGGTGCAGGCGCTGATCGCGCAGCACGGTCTGGCGCCAGGTGAGGTGATGGTGCTGGCGCGCCGGCGCGTGGTGCTGGCGCAGGTGGCGCAGGCGCTGGCCAGGCTGGGCGTGCCGCACGTGGTGGCCGAGGCGCTGGCGCTGCACGAGTCACCCGAGGCGCAGGACCTGGTGGCGCTGCTGGACGTGCTGTGCTCGGCCGGGCACGACCTGTCGCTGGCGCGCGCGCTGCGCAGCCCGCTGCTGGGCGCCGGCGATGACGACCTGCTGTGGCTGTCGCAGGCCGCGGCCGCGAAGGCGCGGCCCTGGCTCGTGGCGCTGCTGCGCGCGCCGGCGCCGCCCTCGGCCGCGCTGCAGCGTGCACAGCGGCTGCTGCGCGCCTGGCAGCCGCTGGTCACCGCACTGCCGCCGCACGACGTGCTGGACCGCATCGTGCACGAGGGCGACCTGATCGCCCGGTTGGCCGCCGCCGTGCCCGCGGCCCGCCGCAGCGCGGCGCTGCACGCGGTGCAGTCGTTGCTGGCCGCGGCGCTGGGCCAGGACGCGGGGCGCTTCAGCACCGTCTACGGCTTCGTGCGCCAGGTGCGGGCCGGGCGTGTGCGCGCGCCCGGCGTGGCCCCGTCCGACGCGGTGCAGCTGCTCACCGTGCACGGCGCCAAGGGGCTGGAGGCGCGCGCCGTCGTCATCGCCGACGCCGATCCGGCCGACCGGCCCGCCGAGCGGGCGCAGCTGCTGGTGGACTGGCCGGTGGAGCACGGCGCGCCGCGCGGCGTGGCCTTCGTGCGCTCGGCCTCGGCACTGGCGCCCACGCTGGCCGAGGCCTGGGCGGCGCAGGAGCTGGCGCAGGCGCGCGAAGAGATCAACGGCCTGTACGTGGCGATGACGCGGGCCCGCGAATGGCTGGTCTTCAGCCGCACCGAGCCGCGCCACGAACAGGCCGTGCGCTCCTGGTGGCAGCGTGTGCAAGCCCAGGCGGCGCCCTGGCTGCCCGGTGCCGACACCGCCGACGGCGCCCGCCCGGGCCTGCATGCTGCGGCGCTGGTGCAGGTGCCCGTGCTGCCGCGGTGGCATGGCGCCCCGGCCGTGCCACCGCCCGACGGCCCCGACGACGCCCGCGCCGCCCGGCTGGGCCAGGCCGTGCACCGCGTGCTGGAGTGGGCCGCCGGGGCCGCCGTCTCCGAAGCCTCCGACGCCGGCCGCGATCTGCAGTCACTGGCCGCTGCCGCGGCCCTGGCCTTCGGGCTGCCGCCGGAGCAGGCGGCCACCGTGCAGCGCGTGGCACAAGCCGTGCTGCACAGCCCGTCCTGCGCGCGCTTCTTCGACGGGCCGGCGCTGCGCTGGGCGGGCAACGAGGTGCCGGTGTCCTGGGCCGGGCAGGCGCTGCGCATCGACCGCCTGGTGCTGCTGCTGGAGAGCGGGCAGCCGACCTGGTGGGTGCTGGACTACAAGCTCAACGCCGACCCCGCCACGGTGCTGGCCCACCGCGAGCAGCTGCAGGCCTACATGGCCGCGGTGCAGGCGCTGCAGCCCGGCGACCGCGTGCGCGGCGCGTTCATCACGGGGCAGGGCGGCCTGGTCACGCTCTGACCGGCACGCCGCCTGGCGGTTCAGGACGGCGGCGGTCGGCCGGGTCGCCGACCCGCCGGACATGACGGCCACGTGGTGGTGAAGGTGACCGCTTAATGGCCGCCGTTTCCGGCCCTGTTTGCCGTATCGCCCGAGGGCGCGCCGAGGTTCAATCCGGTGACCATGCCCTTGTCGAATCCTGCGCCGCCTGCCCCAGATCGCGCCAACGCCGTGCGTTGGTTCGGGCGGCTGCAATTGCTTCGCCTGCTGGGCAAGAGCGAGCGCACGATGGCCTGGCGCGTGGCCGACCCGCGCAGCGGGCAGGAGCTGATGCTGGTGCTGCCCCGCGTGCAGCCCGCCGACAGTCTGGCGCTCGAGCAGTGGCAGCAGGCGGTGAAGCAGGCCTCGCGGCTCAGCCACCCGAACCTGGCCGCGGTGGTCGAGGTGGGCGTGCAGGACGGCTGGCCCTTCGTCGCCTACGACCCGCTCGACACCGCCACGCTGGCCGAGCGGCTCACCGCCAAGGGCCTGCCGGGCTCGGAAGCGGCCGCGCTGACCACGCAGGCGCTGCAGGGCCTGGCCTTTGCGCACGAGGCCGGCGTGGCCCACCATGATCTGCAGCCGCACCTGTTGCTGGTGTCCGACACCGGGCAGGTGCGCCTGGCCGGTCTGGCGGTGGCTGCGGAACTGGCGGCGCGCCAGTCGCAACCCAGCCAGGCCCTGGCCGGCGACACCCTCACGCTGCGCAGCCACCGCGAGGCGGCCGAGCGCGACGTGCTGACCTTCGGCGTGGTGCTGCACGGCATGCTGGCCGGCGCGCCGGCACTGGACGAACCCGACGCCGGCCGCGTGATCCAGCGGCTGGCGCCGCTGGGGCGCGAGATCGTGCGCCTGCCGTGGTCCACCGCACACCCGATTGCCGAGCCGCTGCGCGCCATCGTCAACCGCGCCACCGACCGCCAGGAGCGCCAGCGCTACCGCAACGCGCGCACGCTGCTGCGCGCGCTGGAAGGCTGGACGCCGGCCCGCTGGCGCTGCTGGCCGACAAGCTGCGCACGGCCGGTGCGCTGCCGTCGTCACCCGGCGCCGCGGCCCGCGCGGCGCGGCTGGCATTGATGGAACGTGAGCGCACCAACGAGCTGGCCGAGGTGGTGCTGGAGGACCTGGCGCTGGCCTTCGAGCTGCTGCGCCTGGTGAACACCGCGCAGGTGCGCGGCGCCCAGGTGGCCGGCAGCGGGCCGGTGCTGACGGTGCGCCGCGCCATTGCGATGCTCGGGCTGGACGGTGTGCGCCGCGCCGCGCTGGCGCTGCGCGAATGGCCGGGCCCGCTGCAGGACGCCGGCGCCTCGCACCTGCAGGCGCTGATCGAGCGCTGCAAGCGCGCCGGCCGCGTGGCGCTGGCGCTGCGCCCGGCCGGCTACGACGGCGAGGTGGTCTACCTGATCACGATGATGCAGAACCTGGGGCGACTGATCGTGCACTACCACTTTGCCGACGAGGCGCAGCAGATCCGTCGCCTGATGCAGCCCGCGCCGTCGCCCCGCGAGGGCGAACCCGAAGAACCCGGCATGAGCGAGGAGTCGGCCGCCTTTGCGGTGCTGGGGGCCGACATCGAAGCCCTCGGCGCCGCGGTGGCGCGCCACTGGGGCCTGGACGACAGCGTGCTGGCCATGCTCAGGCGCATGCCGCTGGCCACGCCGGTGCGCAGCGTGGAAGGCGACGACGACATGCTGCGCAGCGTCGCCAGCTGTGCCAACGAGGCCGTCGACGCGCTGGCCCTGCCGCCGCCGCGGGTGGCCGGTGCGCTGCAACGGGTGGTGCAGCGCTACGGCCGCGTGCTCGACATCAGCCTGCGCGACCTGCAGGCCGCGCTGCAGGGCCAGGCCCCCGCGGCCACGGCGCCCATCGCCCACACCGCGCCGGCGCCGCTGGAAGGTGCCTCGGCCCGGCCCGGCAGCCTGCGTGACGCGGCTGCGGCACGCTCAGGGGCCACGCGTTGAGCGCTGCCGTGACGCCCCGGCGCGTGCTGGCCCGCTTCGAGCTGCTGCGTGAACTGGGGCGAGGCGCCCAGGCCACCGTGTGGCTGGCGCACGACCCGCGCCTGGACCGCGAGGTGGCCGTCAAGCTGCTCACCGCCGACGCCGACGAATCCACGCGCCACGAGTGGCTCAACGAGGCCCGCGCCGTCAGCCGCCTGAAGCACCCGAACATCGTGCCGGTGTTCGAGGCCGACGAGTACGAGGGCCAGCCGTACCTGGTGTTCGAGTACGTCGAAGGCCCCACCTTGCAGGAGCTGCGCCGCAAGCGCCCGGCCCTGCCTGCGCGCGAGGCGGTGACGCTGGTGATGGGCGTGCTGGACGCGCTGGCCGCGGCGCACGAACAGGGCATCGTGCACCGCGACCTGAAGCCGTCGAACATCCTGCTGGGCGGCGACGGCCGGCCGCGGGTGATGGACTTCGGCATCGCGGCGCGCGTGGCGCAGGCCGATGGCCGCAACAAGACATCGCTGGATGCGGCCGATGGCCGCAAGAAATCATCGCTGGATGCGGCCGATGGCCGCATCGTGGGCACGCCCGGCTACATGTCGCCCGAGGCCGCGCGCGGCGAGGCGCCGATGCCGGCCATGGACGTGTTCTCGGCCGGCGTGCTGCTGGGCGAGCTGCTCGCCGGCGACAAGCTGATGCGCGAGACCGACCCCTACCGCGCCATCGCACGCGTGCAGCAGGAAGACCTGATGCTGCCGGCCAGCGTCAAGGTCGACGACACGCTGCGTGCTGTCGTGCAGCGCGCGCTGGCCCGCCACGCCGCCGCGCGCTACGACGGCGCCCGCTCGATGCATGCCGCGCTGCAGGCCTGGCTGACGCCCGAGGACACCGCGCTCGACACCAGTCATGCCACGCTCGAGTTCCTGTTGCGGCGCATGAAGCACAAGACGGACTTCCCGGCCATGTCGAGCTCGGTCATGCGCATCCAGCGCGTCGCCATGTCCGACACGGACACCGTGACGCGGCTGTCCGAAGAGATCATGAAGGACGTGTCGCTGACGAACAAGCTGCTGCGCATGGTCAACACCGCGCACTTCACGTCGGCGGCCGGCGGCAGCATCAACACCGTGTCGCGCGCGGTGGCGCTGGTGGGTTTTGCGGGCATCCGCAACATGGCGCTGTCGGTGATCCTGATGGAGCACATGGGCGACAAGGGCCATGCCGCGCTGCTGAAGGAAGAGTTCCTGCGCGCGCTGATGGCCGGCACGCTGGCCGGCGACCTGACGCCCCAGGCCCGCGAGAGCGAAGAAGCCTTCCTGGCGGCGATGTTCCAGAACCTCGGCCGTTTGCTCACCGAGTACTACTTTCCCGAAGAGGCGCTGCAGATCCGTCAGCGCCTGAGCGGCCCGGCCACGGCGCTGGCCGGCACACAGGCCCCGCCGCCGCCCACCGCGGCAGCGCGCGAGGAGGCGGCGCGCAAGGTGCTGGGGCTGGGCTTCGACGACCTGGGCGCCGGCATTGCCAAGGCCTGGGGCCTGCCCGACACCTTGCAGCGCGGGCTGCGCGTGCCGGAAGGCGACGTGCCGCAGCGCGAGATCAACCGCCGCGCCGACCACGGCGTGGAACGCATGCGTTGGCTGGCCCTGGGCGCCAACGCCCTGACCGACGCCATGCTCGGGGCCGACGGCGCCGAGCAGACCGCGGCGCTGACACGGGTGGCCGAGATCTATGGTCCGGCGCTGGGGCTGCAGCCGCGCGACATCCTGGTGTGCGCGCAGGGCGCGCGCGCGCGGCTGTCGAACATGGCGCAGGCCATGGGCATCCACGTGGCCGCCGATGCACCTGCGCGGCGCCTGCTGCAGGCCACCGAGCCCGGCACGATCGACAACGACGCGAACACGCTGGTCGCCGGCGCCGGCAGTGCGGCGGCGGCGCAGGCGCAGCTGACCCAGGGCCTGGACGCGGTGCGCCAGGCGGTGGCCCAGAAGTCGATGCGCCTGAACGAGGTGCTGAACCTGGTGCTGCAGACCATGCAGCAGGCGCTGGGCCTGCGCTGCGTGGTGTTCTGCCTGCGCGAGCCCCGCACCGGACACCTGGTGGGCCGCTTCGCGCTGGGCGACGGTTCGGCCGACATCAGCGCCGCCTTTCGCATCACGCCGGAAATCGCCGGGCAGCCCGACCTGTTTGCCGCCATCTGCGCCAAGGGCGCCGATCTGCTGATCAGCGACACCAAGACCGTGGCCACGCGGCTGCCCGGCTGGTACCGGCAGAAGGTGAACGCACCGACCTTCCTGCTGCTGCCGTTGCACCTGAAGGGCTCGGCCATCGGCCTGATCTACGCCGACAAGACGCCGGCGGGTTCGCTGGTGATCGGCGACGCGGAACTGGCCACGCTGCGGGGCCTGCGGGATCAGGCGGTGGCTGCGTTCGGCAGGGGTGCCACGCAGGGCGCCTAGGGGCGGCTGGGGGGCGCCCGGGGGGCGCACGCTGCGGGACCGCGAGCCCTGCGGCCGGCAAAGGTGCCGAGCCTTACCCCCGGCACTGGTTGCAACGCTTAGGGCTGCTTGGTTCCCCACCTGACCCGGTTGGGCGCGCTTCCATGCGGGGATCGAAGTGACACAGCGATGTGACACAGAAAAGTGGGCAGTCTAGTGGCTCAGCCGCTGACGGCAACCCGGACTTCTTCCCGGGCTTTGGCCCTGTACCGCGAGAGATCAACGCTGGCCAGCTCAGGTACCTTTTTGTAGTCGACGGTGCCCTGCTTCCAGTAGCGAGTAACCGTGACACCAGCGCCGCACTCCTTAGGTTGGCGAGCCAGAGCCACCAGCCCTGAGCGCGCCGCGTCGACTCTCGCGTCAGCCAGGTCGGCCTCTGCTTTCGCCGTCATGTAGGCCTTCGCGGCTAGGGTCCAGTCTGTGTCGTCGCGTTGACGCGAGTCGGCAGGGCTCAAAGGCGGTGGCGTGTCCGAGGCCAGAAGCTGGGCGAACCTGTCCCAGCCCTCCCGGATTTGCGCCGCAGCGGCCGGGTCCGGCTCCACCAGACGCAGCAGCCCACGCTGGCCATCGAAGACCCAGAAGTGGGCCTGCGAGGCGCCGCTGACCATCAGCTGGTGCTGGATCTGAGCGACGTAGTGGGCCGGGATCTCGCCGCCTTCCACCGACTGCCACAGCGCTGAAGCCTGGCCCTTGTACGGGCACTTGATCTCGACAATCAGGTCGCCATCGAGCGTCATGCCGTCGAGGCTGGCGGAGTACAGGCCGTCTTGCAGCACAAGCGGCTGCATGACGTGCCCGGTCTCGACTTCATAGGCGTGGCGCGCCAGCGGCTCCTGTGCCGTGCCGTGCCGCATCGCTGCCGTCGTGCGCTGCTCCGCACGTCCGGTCTTCAGCAGCCACAACTGGTAGGGCGTCATCCAGGGACTGATGCCGAGCACAGCCGGGGTCTCTGATGCGTTGCGCAAGGCCTGGCGATGAGCGTGCCACTCGGCGCTGCCTTGTACGAGTTGAACGATCGTGCTCATGCAGCCCTCCGCTTTTCCAAGGAGCGCACAACGCGCAGGTAGTCGGCGGCTGCAACTTCGGCCAGGTCCTTGACGCCGAAGTACTCCAGCACGCGCGTCAGGTCCACGCCTACCTCTTCGGCCAGCTTGCGGATCGTTTTCTGCTGCGTCTGTGTGATGACCTTGCCCAGGGCCATGGGCGTCGCAGCAGGTGAGGGCGGCTCCGGCGTGGCATCGTTCGCCGCAGGTTCGGTCCCGATCTGCGGCAGGTCCTCGCCTGCGTAGATGTAAAGACCCAGCCCGTGCAGCGCGATAGCCTTGACCAGGCAGCGCTGCAGGCTGGTGTTGATGTCGAATGCCGTGGGTGCCATCAGCGGACGGTTGCGAGAGTCCAGCACGGGGTGCAGCTGGCTCAGCGTGACTCCCTGCACCGTCACGGCGACCTCGACGAAGACCCCGGCCTCGGTCAGCAGGTAAGGCAGGCCACTGAAGCGCTTGACCTCCCAGCTCGCCGTCGGGTCGGCCTTGCGCAGTTGGGCCACGGCGAATGGCCAACTCAGGTAGCTGAAGCCACCCTTCTTCTCGACGTGGTCGTTGACGTTGATCGCGCTCAGCTGCGCGAAGTAGTTGCCCGCAGGCGCGGATTTGCTCATGAGAACTCCAAAGGTTGAGGACAAGACAAAGCGCCCCGACACGCAGAGCGGGCCAGGGCGTAGGAGACGCAGCCCGAGGGCTGCAGGGAACGCGGGTCTGGACCGGGCTGCTACAGCAGCTCAAGCTCCGCAAAACTGGTCACGCTGGCGCGGGTGACCACCAGGTGGTCAAGCACGCGCACGTCGACCAGCGCCAGGGCCTGGCGCAGCGTGGTGGTGAGGTGCTCGTCTGCCCGGGAGGGCTCCGGTGAGCCGCTGGGGTGGTTGTGGACCAGCACCACGGCGGAGGCGTTGTGGGCCAGCGCTTCCTTGACCACCTCGCGCGGATAGACCGACGTCTGGCTCAAGGTGCCCCGAAACAGCTCCTCGATGGCGATGACCCTGTTCTGCGCGTCGAGGAAGACGACCGCAAACACCTCGTGTGGCCGTTCACCGAGCTTGAGGCGCAGGAAGTCCTTGACCACGCCCGGACTGGTGAGGGCATTCGCTCCCTGCACTTCAGAGGCGAGCAGTTGCAGAGCCTGCTCGACGATGGCGGCGCGCATCACGCTGCCTCCAGGGCAGGTTCCACAGCGCCGAGCTTCAGCAGATAGTCCGCGGCGCGCTGGGCCTGTGACGAGGCCGAGAAGATCAGCCGCTTGTCATTGCGCAGCGCAGCCAGCCAGCTGGCGATGTAGCTGGCGTGCTGTAGCTCGCCGGGTAGCCCGCAGTGGTTGGTCAGGAAGGCGGCGCCCAGCTCGGCCACCAGTTCCTCGAAGGCATAGGCGTCCAGGCCGTGTCGCCGCCCCAGGGGGCGGTCACACCGGCTGGGGTGGCCGGTCCAATGAGCCAGCTCATGAAGCGCGGTGGCGTAGTAGTCCTCCGCTGTGAGGAACGCGTTGTTGGCAGGCAGTTGGATGTAGTCGTCGGTGGGCAGGTAGAAGGCCCGGGTGCCGCCGTGGCGGATCTCGGCGCCTGAGGCGGCGATCAGCCCGTCGGCGGCCAGGCACGGATCCCAGAGCTCGGGTGGCGGTGCCACCGGCTCCAGCGCCAGCCCGTCGATCTGGTCGGCGTTGAAGACGACAAAGGACTTCAGCAACGGCACGACGCGGGGCTTGTCCTGTGCGGCCTCGCGCTCGGTGTTCACCTCGTGCAGCTTGAAGAAGACGACGGTGGTGCCGTGCTCGCCGGCGCGGACCTTGGCGCCCATCGCGCGGGCTTGGTTGAAGGTCAGCCAGCGGTTGCGGCTGTAGCCGGTGGCGGCCATGCGCATGGACAGCAGCAGCACATTAATGCCGCGATACGGGCGGGCCGTCGCGGCGTTGCGGGGGATCATCTCCAGCGGCTCGCGCTGCCAGGGGCACACCCAGGGCGGGGTGCCGGATTCCAGAGCGGTGATGATCTGGTGCGTAACGGCTTGGTAGAGGTCGGTGGTCGACATGGAAGCTCCAATGAAGCAGCCCCGGTTGGCAGTGCCAAACCGGGGCTGTGAAGGGGGCGGGGTGAAGGTGAAGCGAGTGGGCCGGGGACCGTCAACGCCGTGTGTAGCGCGGCTCCTGGCGCGTCCAGCGCCAAAGCCGGTGAGCAGCACCGACAGCCGTGTCGGCGGCTGAGGACAGGGCGGCCAGGCTCTGGTCCAGCTTGTGGTCTGACAGCACCGCGGTAGCCACCGGGTGCACGATGAACTGGCTGGCCGCCAGTGACAGTAAGGCTGCCAGCAGCCAGAGCAGGAAGCTCAGAAAGAGCCCCAGCGCGGCGGCTTCGATGATCCACAGGCAACTGGCTGCCAGCGCGGTGCCGATGGCCACGTCGCCAGTGATAGTGACGACGGCGCGGATGAAGAAGTGGGAACGGTTGGCCATTTGTGGGCGCCTTAGACCTTGAGGGCGAAGACGCCCGGGTGATAGGTGTTGCCAGCGATGTAGCCGAACAAGCGCTTGGCAGTGGTGGTGGTCAAGCTGGTCAGAACGCCGGCGACCGTTGCGGCCATGACGCCGCTGAAGGTGCCGAAGTGCACGACTAGCACGACGACCGTGACGACGATGTCGACGACCAGGTCGTAGCGCAGCAGCCGCAGCATCAGTCGCCGCGGCAGCTTGATGAGCAAGAACACAAGACCCAGAAAGATGGCGAAACCCGTGGATAGCATCTGTAGCTCCTTAAAGTGGATGCACAGAGCTCAGCAACAGAGCCGGCTCCGCTGGTTTGAACACGCAGCGGCCTGAGTTAAGTGGATTGGCTGCGGTTTGAAGTTCTTCAATCCCGGGCCCCTGCCAGGC